>Ga0256830_1000188_pt1 | contig 55822 bp, 78 predicted proteins | sample 128326metaG_FD_190537 | JGI IMG/M metagenome (GOLD analysis project Ga0256830, IMG submission 190537) | Hydrothermal vent microbial communities from Lau Basin, Pacific Ocean - 128-326 | ecosystem: Environmental > Aquatic > Marine > Hydrothermal vents | place: Pacific Ocean: Lau Basin | collected... | reverse complement strand
GGAGCTCGTTCTCGTCGGGAGGCGGCAGTCAGTTCCAGAACACGGCCCTCGCCGACGCCAACCATCAGGGCATCGTCGAGCTTCGTTCGGGTGCCGCGGGGGCCACTTACTCGGGCTACCGTCTGGCCTCGGGCGTCGTCTTGGGAAACGCGGTCCCCGCGCGTTGTCAGTGCATCGCACAAGTCGACGTCCTGGCGACGGCGGGCGAGGACTACGTGGTGAGGCTCGGACTCGGAGACACCTTCAACGGGAATGACCACGCCAACGGCGTGTACTTCGAGTACAACCGGTCGGTCGGACCCAACTGGTTGTTGAAGACGGCGAGCGCGTCGTCGAGGACGACACTCGACACCGGGGTCCCCGTCGTCGCCGGGCAGTTCTACAATCTGGTGTGGGACAAAGACGACCAGGGACAGATCAAGGCCCTCGTCGACGGTGTTGAGGTCTCGGGCACCATCACCACCAACATCCCCACGTCAGTCATCGACGCGAACATGCACATCTCGCGCGCCGCCGCGACGCTCAACCGAAGCCTCTTCGTCGATCTCATCGCATTCGCCGCCGACTACACGGCTTCCCCGAGGTAACGATGCAGGCTCTCGGAGACTTCTTTGCCGTCGAGTTCTACGGGCCGGGGAACGCCGAGGGCCTCCCCGACCAATGGCCTCGGAACGTCCTTGAACTCCGAGACGTCTCAGAGGTCCCAGAGGGATGGGTGCTGATGTCTCGTGCCCAGTATCAGGCCCACGTCGAGGGTCTTCGTCCAGCGTATGACGCGGCGACCTCGGGCGCGGCCCTTGAATCCGCGAGGGCGAGAAAGAACGCGGAGATCGATAGAAAGACCGAGGCCCTTCTCGCTCAGGGGTTCGAATTCCCCCCGGGCTCGGGGGTGCGTGCGAGCATGTCCCTTGAGGCACAGGCGAAGATGCTGGCCATCTTCACGGTACGCGACGAGCCCGAGACCGTCTATCCCGTCGAATGGAACTCGCTTGACGACGGCGCGACCATCACCCTCCCCGATTCGGCGACGGTTCGCGGGTTCGTGCTCACGGCCGTGGGGACGGCGAGAGCCATCATCGACGGGGGGACGGCGGTGAAGAACCTCGTGCGCGCGGCCCAGACGCCCGAAGACGTCGAGGCGATCGTCGACCCGAGATAGGAGAAGGCAGTGAGTGATTTGGGAAGCGGAATCGCAGAGGTGGGGAGTTTTGGCGACGCAATCGCCGTCGGCGACAACGGAGGATTGTGCCCGGTGGACGACGTCAACGTGACGGTGAACACCGCTGATTTTTTCTCGGCTCAGAACAACACCGCCGCGCCCATCGTCGTGCGCTTTCTCGTCTTCTTCGCCATCCCGACTCCGGGGGGCGCGGGAGTCGTCTCGGCATCCGACCCCCGAATCTCGGTGGCATGATGCCTTTCAAGTCAGAGGCCCAGCGCCGGCTATTCTACGCCCGGGCCGAGAGAGGAGAAATTCCGATGTCGACAGTCAGGAAATGGGAACGAGAGACGAAGAGGCGTCGGCGTCGTCGAAACCCAGAGTATTTCGGACCCGGATACACTTCTTATATCGAGGACTACGAGAAAAAATCCGACGCCGAACTCATCTACATCATGCGCGACGCCTCGAAGGCGGCGAAACGCGCCCAGGAGCTTGGTGACGATAGGGCCGAGGCGAAGTATCTCGATCAGATCAACGACGCGGCGACGGTCATGCACCGACGCCGGCACAAACGGAAGAACCCGAATGTCTACATTGACATTGACCCGATCGTCGAGGGCATGGCGCGTGCCTTCTATGCCACGTCCTGGGCTCAGGGCGTTGAAGATCGTGGGGGTTCGTTGTCTGGTGTCGAGATCATGGACGTGTTGCCCGAGCCCATTCCAGAGGCGGCTTGGCGAGCCGCGCGTGAGTTGGCGGCGCTGATGGCTGGAGAAAAGGGGTTGAAGAGAGTATTGCAAAAGGCCGCGGTGGCTGACGGCGACGAAGACCTCATCTACGATCCTGACTATGCCGAGGAACTGGGTCACTACCTGGCGATGATGGCAATGGGATCTGGAGTGTCGTGGTTCGACGATCATGGAGAATTTCCCATCATCGTGGAAGCCGTCGAAATGGTTTCCCCCGACGACTTGCCCGAGGAAGTCTTCGATGACTACTAGGCGGCCCGCGCACTTCACACCCGGGCGAGATCCGAGGTGGCCGCTCTCGGGCGTCGTCATCCACTACACGGCCGCGGGGTCGGGTAAGGGCCTCGCCGCGTGGTGGGCGAACCCCGCGTCGGAGAAGGTGTCGGCTCACCGGGTCATCTGCCGGAACGGGGAGGTGCTTGAGACTCTCGACTACGAACACACGGCCTGGCACGCGGGCGACCGTCGGGGTTTGTGGAAGGGCAAGCCCCAGCCCACGAACGTCAACAAGTTCACGATAGGCATCGAGCTGTCGAACTACGGGATTCTCAAGCCCCTCGCCGCCGGCGGCTTTCTGACCATATTCGGGAAAAAATATCGTGGGCCGCCACCGATCAAGGCCCCCGACCACCGAGGGAACGAACGTTTCTGGGAGCCGTACTCAGACGAGATCGTCGAGGCGTGCATCGGCGTCCTGCGAGAGATTCGGGAGACCGTCATCCCCGACCTCGGGCCCGACGACATTCAGGGCCATTCGGACGTCTCGCCGCACAGAAAGTTCGACCCTGGGCCCCTATTCCCCTGGGAACTCGTGAGGCACGAGGTCTTCGGGTTGAGAACCGGGCCCGTGAGGCAACTGCCGTGGGAACACGTCGGAAGTGACCCGGAAGACGAAGAGTATGGGCACCTGACGGCTGATGAGATGTGTTATGACGTATGAGGGAAAGCGGCTTGGCGCAGCCGACTCCGTCGGTGGCGGAGACGATGCGCCCTCGGACATCTTCTCGCAAATCGCCCGGACGGCTATTCGAAGAGTCGAAGTGGCCACGGCCTATGGACCGCCCATTGTCCTCGACGACCCCTTCGCCCCTGGGCCCCCGAACCCCGCACTCCAACGACTGAGGCCGAAGATCTCTATCTACACCCGAGGTCAGCGGACCCCCATCGTCATCGCCCCCTACGGTAAGCCGGGCCCCTCGCGCTGGCCCGACATCGAGCGCGGGCTCAAGATCCTCGGTCTCGGACTCGCGGGACTCGGGGTGTTCTGGGTCGTGAGGCGGTTATGATTGCTTTCGGCAGGGGCGATAGCGACGACGAGGGAGAGATCTCAGTCGCGGACGACGCGGATAGGCTGTTTCGAGAAAACGAAATCTATCTGCACAGACGCTATGACAACTTCGCAGTCTCCTACGACGACGATGGGCGCCCGCAAGCCGCTCTCGCCTGGTTTGTCGACCCGGGAGACGCGGAGTTGGAATTTTCAATCGTCGTCGACAAGGAACACCGAGGCAAGGGTCTCGCATCTAGGCTCCTGAACATCGCGGAAGACGAAGCCTCGTCTGACGTGTGGGGCGTCGACGTAAAGACAATCTCCGCGGATGTCGTGAATCCGATCATGGGCGATATGCTTTCTCGTCGGGGGTACTCTCGAAGCGGGAGAGTGTACAGCAAAGAAGTCGGGCAAGCGTCACCGAGAAAAAACCCCGGCGCCCCGCCATGGGCGAAGAAAGCCGTCGCACGGCTCAGAGAGAAGCACGTCGTCGGCGACGAGTGGCTTCCGCTGGATGATTCGGACATGCTCGGTTGTGGTCGCTACGGGTGCGTGTACGCGCTACCCGACTCCAAAACCGTCCTCAAGGTGTCGAGTGACCCGACGGAAGTTCACTTCATCAAACGCGCCATGGAGATTGGCGACTGGCCCGAGGGCATCGTCGAGTACCGGGCCCTGACGGAACTCGACTTCACATACCGGCGTCGAAGGGTCTACGCCATCTGGAGAGAGGCCGCGGTCAAAGTGGGATTGCCCCGAGACATCTTCTGGGGCTTTCAGAAGGACTACGACAAGCGAATGCTCAACCAGTTCGCGACGAGACTTGAGCAATTTCGACGAGCGGCGGCGAGATTCAGAGAGCGCTTGAAGCGCGCCGAGGACCGGGGAAAGAGGAAGCGCTTTCTGTCGCGTGTCCGGGCGCTCGAAGACTGGGCATTTGGCCTCGTCACTTCGCCTCGCTACGAGGTCCCGTCTTGGGTGAGGGGGCCGGAGGCCGCGGTACTCGAACTCCGGGTGTGCGAGGTCGTGTCCGAGTTCATGGAGAACGAACCATTCGCCTACTACGTAGGGGGAGCTTTCAGATTCTATCTCGAACACGGGCTCCTGTTGGCGGACGTCCACGGGCAGAACGTCGGGATCGTCGACAGAAGCGAAGATCCCGATTTCGACCCAAAAGCCTACGTGATAACTGACCCCGGACACGCTATTGACCTGGTAGGATAGGGACGATGCGCGAACTCGGCGAACTCTTGCAGATGACTGGCGGCTGGGGACTGTCCGCGGTGCTCATGTTCGTCGTCTGGCGGCTCTGGGCGGCGAACAACGCAAAGGACCAGCGCATCAGCGACAAGGACGAGAGGATCTTCAAGCTCCTCGACAAGCAAAACGACATCCTGAAGTTGTTGGAACGCATCGACGACAGGAGGAGGTAGGGGCATGAGAATCCGGTGGTGGAAGAAAAAACGCGAGGCGAAAGAGGACGAAGAAAAGTCGAACCTCGGAAACATTCTCCTCCTCATGGGCGCCATCAACGAGCAACAATTGCGCCGGGCGGCGGATGAGCGTCAGCGCCGGGAGGACATCAAGATCGGAAAAATCTTTGTCGAACAGGGAGCCATCACCACAGAACTTCTCTACGAGGCACTTAGACTCCAGGCCGAGATGCGCGAGGGTCGGCGCACCGAGGCCATGTTGTCGATCGTCGAGGAGAAGACACGAGCCCACCACCGCCGTCTCTTTCCCAACCCGGCCCCGGCCGTCGCGGGGAGCAAATGAACATGGAAGAGAAAGCCGCCCTCAAACGTGAGATACATCTACTCAGCGAAGAACTCTCGGGTCTCCGGGAAATGCTCGAAGGCGTCTCGTCGGCGCTCGCCGGCGCCCAAAAAGCCTACGCGGCGGTCTCGCAACGCGCCGACTTGTTGACCAAGCGCATCGACATGATGGAGCTGGCAAAACGGCTCCCCTGACCAGAAAGGAACAAACGATGTCTGACACCTTCCACGAAATCGCCCGTCTCTCCACCGTCGCCGGCGTCCCCTGCCACACCCCGGCACTCGTGGCCAAGGCCGCGCGCATGGTCCTCGAACTCGACGACGAGACACTCGGCGCGAGATGTCAAGACATCGAGGGGATGCGTGCTCTCGCCACCCGACACCTGGGAGAAAACGAGCCCGAGGTGGTTGAGGCGGAGTCCTGGTCCCTGGAAGAACTCGAAACCATGTCGAAATCCGAACTCGTGGACCTCGCGAAATCACGCGGGCTCTCGGGGCGCGGGAGCAAGGGCGCTTTGATCTCGCGCATCCTCGGAGACGGTTGACAAAAATTCTCACGCGGCATATTCTTAACTCGTCTGGATGGACGCAGTGACCCAAGCCCGAATAGCGAGCCGAATAGAAGAAGAAACCCGCGGACGTTTAGCGAGCCTGTATCGGCAAGGAACCCACCGAGCGTAAGCGAGCCTTGGAAGCATAGAGACCCCGGGCACTGGAGCGAGCCTTAGAAGTTGAGAAAAATCCGCACGGCAATAGCGAGCCTTGGATGACGATAGCCCCCGCAGAGCATGAGCGAGCCGTAGTCGAAGAGAGAACCGCTTGGCGACAGCGAGCCGCAAACCCAGAGAGCCCCGTGTTCTATGAGCGAGCCATGAGTACCGAGAGACCCAGTGGAGCATAGCGAGCCGTGACCATCGAGAGACCCAGTAGCGCCTAGCGAGCCATAAGCCCAGAGAACCCCGTGGTCTAAGAGCGTGCCTCGACTCTCATTCGATGAGAGTCGAGGCATTCGCGTAGACGTCATCGATTCGCGTGTAACGTCGGGTCATGTCCGCGCTCTGGTGTCGGGTGACGGCGCGAATCTCCATCTCCCGGGCCCCCGCGAGATAGGCCGATGTTACGTAGCCCGCGCGCAGACTGTGCGCGCCGAGGCGTTGGGGGTCGAGCCCGACTCTCGACGCCAGACGCTTGACGACGCGGGCCACGGTCTGAGCGCTCAGTCTCCGACCAGACCCGTTTCGGAACACGGGGCCCGTGTCGATCTGTTCGGCGTCCAGGTGCTCGCGAAGCGCGCGGACGGGGCAAACGCCGCCCGTCGGCGCGTCTCGGTAGGGGATGCCGATGACGTGGCCCGCGCCGGCCTGATCGGTCTTGCTCTTGGCCACGAGCAATCTGAGCCCGCGGTCTTCGAACGTGAGGTGCTCGACGTCGATGCCCACCAGCTCGCTCCGACGCAGGGCCCCGAAGAACCCGACGAGAAGCAGGGCGCGGTCCCGAACCGAGGCCACGGCCACAAGTCTCTTGACGTCTCCGAGAAGAAGGGGGTCTTTGCCCCGAGGCCGCACGCCCTTCTCGCGCCGGATGCCATCCATGACCACGCGCACCTCCGGGCTCTTCGTCGGCGAGGGGTGGCCGGCCATGTCGTGGGCCTTGCCCACGGCCGCGGCCGCGCGCTGGATCGTCGAGACGCTTTTGCCCGCGTCGGCGAGGGTGGTCAGATACCAGGCCAGGGCCCCGGGAGTCGCCGGGAGAAAGGGCTCGCCGACGTCTCGGGCCCACGTCACAAAGCGCTCGACGTCGCCCCGGTAGGCGCGGCGCGTGTTTTCGGCCTTGGCCCGAGAAACGTAGTGCCTGACGCGCTTGGCGCCGCGCTCGCGAGCCATCTCCAAGTCACACGGCACCGACGTCGCCAGCGCGCGCGTTTCGTCCTCACAGACGTTCTCAGAGAGTTTTGGCATGAACGAGAAGGTAGCTTATCGTTCATTTTTTGGCAAGGTGGACAAAAACCTTAATAAAATCAGGTACTTACGAGATTGAACGCTCAACGGGCCGAAAAGCGCGCGAAAACGCTCTTGGGACCGGGTCGCAGCGTGGTACTTTGGGGACATGCCCATCTCAGACAAACAGCGCGATGAGATCAACAACCTCGGCGGCGGGTGGCCAGAAGACGTGGCCCTCGGCGACCTCCTGCAAGGCGATGGAAACGGTCCCAACGGCAATGTCCGCTACACGGGCGCGGGAACCGACATCGACATCTACGTCGAGGCGGGGGGAGACGACTCGGCGGCCGGCGATTCGGTGTCGAGTGCCTGGGCGACGACCGAGCGCGTGGTCACGGACTTCGGGTTTGGGAAGTACACGGACAAGGCCGTGACCGTGAACTACGGGGCGGGGACCTTCCGGCCGCCACGAACAGACCTGCGCGCCGACGGGGCGCTGGGGATCGTCGCCGTCCACTGGAAGGGCTACAGAGACCCCAATCAGATCCTCGTCCCCTCGGGCCAGACCTTCGCGCCGAAAGCCGGATTCGCGGCCGTCTACGAGGCGACGGTGGGCGCGGGATTCTCTCCCGACCCCGATGGGTTCTCGCACTTCGGCAACCTCGTGATCTCGGGTTTCGATCTGGCGTCAACCATCTTCCCCTCGACGTCACCGGTCCTCGAAGTCCCCAACGTCTTCGCGACGTCGATCGATAACGTCTACCCCTTCACAACGATCTGGGACTGCGAGAAGACCGGCGCCGTCATCGGGTTCCCGGGGAGCGCGGGGGCCGTCGAACAGCACATGGTCACGGGGATCAAGTTCACGGCCGCCGCCGTGGCTCGAATCACCGCCCACGGTCTCGCGTGCTACGGGTGCGCATTCGACATCCCCCTCGGGCTCCTGGCCCTGAACTGCGCGTTCAACACCTCGTCGTTCAAGCAGAAGGTGAGCGCCATCGGCGGGACGACGATCAATGGTTGCTACGTCGCCGACTCGATTCAGATCGTTGACGGCGGGTTCGGCAACACGGTCTCCGCGTGCTACCTCGACAACAACGTCAACGCCCCGCTGCTCCGCATCGACCCCTGCGCCTTCACCTTTATGACCCTACCCAGCGACTTCCGCAACCCCAATGCCGGGGCCTCGGCGGGCGCCATCGAGATTCGCCAGCACGGGGTTCTCTCCTACAACAGTTCCGCGAGCACCTTCGACGGGTGCCGTCGCGCTGTCACCGTCGACGGCGGGGCGCTCGACGTCGTTGGGGGCGATATGTCGGGTGCCGTGACGGCGGACGGCATCGTTCTCGTCGACGGCGGGCGGGCTCTCGGAATCTCGGGCCTCGGGTTGACCGCGGCCGGCTCCCAGCTCGTCGTCGGGGAGCTGGCGGGACAGACCTTCGCCAGCGTCGGCTCGCCGGGCGTGTCGTCCCCCGTCCTGCTCTGTCTTGCTACCCCGTAAATTTTTTGCGATAGTCTGGACTCCTCGAACCCCGAAAAGGAGTCAGAATGCGAAAGTACGTCGAGGTCATGGCCGAGAAGCGCATCGGCGATGCCGTCATCGTTCACCAGAAGTTCCCGGTCCCCACGTCGCAGGGCATTCAGTTTCCGGGGACGGCGGGGAAGCTACATGGCGTCTACGAAGACGGCTTGCTTTTGCGCGCGGACAACGGGGAGGTGTTCTTCCCCTGGTCCGATGTCCTCTTCGTCTCGTTCCCGAGTGAGATCGCCATGGCTCAAGCCATGCCCAGCGCCCCGCTCCAAAACTAGAGCCCGCGCCGGGCGAGAAGCGCGCGCAGATCGTCGGAGAGCCCGCGCTTCTCACCGGCCTCCCACAACTCGCAGTCGGAACCCGGTTCGGCCTCGATGGGCGCGATCTCTCGGCCCGGGCCCGCGGAAGCGTGTCGGCAGACGACAAAAATCTGCGGCTCGTCGGCGTACTCGACAATCTCCAGAGCCGGATCGACAACGCGCAATGCCTTCACCCGCTCCTCTCGCGCATGATGTCGGCAATCAAGGCACCCGGGCATAGACCATACCTCGCTCTACAGTTATATTGTGGGCATGGCCAGGGTATCGTTCAAGACCGTGATCGTCGAGTACCTGACTCGGGGTGTGTCCGGGGTCGCAAGTCTCCGGCCCTCTCGGGCCATTTTGTGGCGGGCCATGCGCTCTCTTCACGACCACGGAAAATCGTTCTCGGACCTCGACAACTGGGCCCGGGAGACGTTCGGCACCGGGTTCTACGACGGCCGGGGTCCGGTTGTGGGCGGGGAACGTCTCTACACGGCCCAGAAGGGAAATGCCCAGCGCCCATACGGAAAGATTCCGCTGGGGACGCTGGGCATTTCCGCCGGCGACCTCTTCGCCGTCGAGTTCGGCGAAGAGGAAATCGTCATCAGGCGCCGTGGCTAGGCGAGGACGACGGCGGACGCGGGAATCTCGCCCGCGTTCTGGGGCGTTCCGATCTCCCAATCGACGATGGCCACGACGTTCAGGGTCCCGGCCGTGGTGTTGGTGAGGACGATGGTGTTGGCGTCGGGTTGCGTGACAGTCACCGAGGCGTCGGGGATGAGGGCGCCGTTGGTCGCGTCGACGACGGTGACGCGCAGTGCCTTCTGGCCACGCCCGTGCGTCCACGTCCCGACGTCGGAGGCGCCGCCCGTGGCCCCGAGGGCGATGGGAGTCGCCTGCGAACCAACGATCTGGGTTCCTGAGATTGCTTCTGCCATGTCTACTCCTTTTTGCTCTTGATCAGCCACCAAGCTGAGATTGCTCCCACGCCGTACCACAACCAGCGTGCGAAATCGCCGCCGGAAACGTCGGGGGGTGTCGCCGCGCCCTCAGAGGCAGTGACGGCGGCCGGGGGCGCCGGCTCGCGCGTCGACACGAGACCCTTCTGGGGCGCGGGCGCGGCGGAGGGGGGCGGCGCCTGAACCCGAAGTTTCTTGACCCGGGCCCGGGAGTCCGCGGGTCGCGAGCCGGGAACGAAACGTGGGTTGACAGCGCGTTGTCTCGCGAGAACCCGTCGGGCGACCTCCAGCGCACGCCGCCGGCGAAGTTCGTCTTCGGGAATTCGGCGCTTTCTCGTCACCGGTCGTTGTCGGGCGACTTGAGAGCGTAGGGACATGCGCAGACGCTTGGCCAGGGTCAGTTGCTCGACGCGGGTCTTGATGTCTGGATTCATTTGAGCACCTTCCGGTAAAACCACAGGCCACCGACCGCCGCGACGGCGGCGAAGACAAGTGGCGAGCCCTTGAAGAACCCGCCAGCGCCCTCGGCCAAGACCCGCGCCGCGCCCTCGCCGGCCCGGGACGGGATCTTTGCCGCCGTCGCGGCCATGTCCGAGAACAGGGTCTTGAGATTTCTGAGGAAGCCTTCGAGACCAAGCTCGTCGACGATGTAGGTAATCGCCGGGAGGGTCTTCTCTCCGACGTAGGCGATGCGTCTCGGCGCGGTGGTATCGCCTGCCCTCAACTTCGCGACGAGTCTGTCGACGGTAGCCGATGCGGTTTCGAGGGCCGTGAGTGCGGTTGCCGCCTGTCCTCGTTGTTGAGAACTTCCGGTCATCGAGAGAATGCGAAGCGTCGACCGGAATTCAGAGAGCTTGTTTTGAATCTGGCCGGCGAGAGCGCGGGCCCGTGCGATCTCATTCTCCATCGTCAAGAAGCTCCTCGTGAGACGAAAGGACGCACGCCGCACAAATCAGACGAACGGGCTTTGTGAGCTGGCAATAAACGTGGTCCAGGCACCCCCGCCTACCACAAACACCACAGGAAAGGGAAGGTGATAGGTTCTGGCAGTCTCCGACCTGGCACGGGTCGCAAACCTCGGCGGCCGCGGCTCGGAGAGCCACGAGGCCAATTTCGCGGACGGCATGCAGGTCAAAGATCTTGTCGGCGATGACAGCCTCCTACCCCCAAGACTCGCATCCCGGGCCAGACCAGTCAACGCGCTCCTATCCCCGTTTGAGCAACTTTCTGGGGGCAAACAGGGGGGAGACAGATGGCGGGGGCGGGTCTGGGGCGACCTCCGAGGGCTCCCACGCCCTTCCCCATTTCCGAGAGTAGGGCTCGGCCGCCGAGACCCCGGGCCAAGCGACTTCGAGGGCGTCCACGTCCCGGGAGTCGAGCGGGCACACGGCCACGGACACCGTCAAGGCGCTCAACAGGTCCCCGGCGTTTGTCGATTCGAGAAGTGGGCACCAGTCATAGGCGTGACGCCAAGGGATCTTGACGAGAAGGGTTTGCGGGGTCGATGAGGTGTAGACGAACCACGCAAGGTCCTCCCTCTTCTTATCGACGACGACAGACGTCTCGCCGAAGACGGTTGCCGGTGGGCGGGCAGTCGCCAGTACCCGGAGAAGGGTATGTCGAGTGTAGTCGTCGGAGTGCGAACCGGCGTCGAACTCGTAGTCGAATTCGACGCCGGACAGATCGAGATGCCTCCACAGACCCCACAGGCCCGCGCGATTTTTCTCGTCCAAGACCCGTTGAGGGATCAAGGAAGTCATCTCACAACCACTACGTCCTCGGACCAGACCCGGATACCGGGAATCTTCGTGGCGTCCTTGTCGCGCCTCACGACGACCCCGATGGCCTTCTCGTCGACGACCAGAAACTCCCTAGGCACTACCGAGGCGTCTACTACCTCGAAGCACCAGCGCTTCCGCGTGTGCGTCTCCTCGGCGGTCGGGATGGCGTCTTTGGCCGCTGCGAGCTGGCGAGCGAACTTTTCTCTGTCGCCGTCAAGCGCCGCGTCCCGAGCACGGGCAAGGGCCCGCTCCTGAACCTCGCGCTGGGCGTCTCGGAACGCGACCATCGCCGACTTGATAGCCTTCTCCGCACCGCGATAGGCGTCGAGGGGTTCTCGGAAAAAATTGTTGATGTCGCGAACGACCTTGTTCAAGGGGCGTGTGAATTCGAGGCGCTTCTCGTCGAGGGCCTTGATCTGAGTCTTGATCTCTTTGAGTATCTTCGAGGACAGTTCGTAGTCCTCTTCGCTCTTGACCTCTATCTGCGAAACCCTCTCGGCCACGCTCACACCCCGACGCGCGGCCTCGCTCGCGACGTCACGAACGGAAGCGATGTCAGTTGTCACCATGATTCACCCCGTAACCAGAAGCGGCTTGTAGTTCTCTACGAAGACAGGCAAGTGCCTTTTGCCCCGTGACAGAGATCCGCCATTGCACACTTACACCGTTGTCACTCTTCATAACAACGCGATCTCTATACAAAAGGCCCAGGGCCCTCGCCGCCGCGTTTCTCGACAGCCCGGAAGCATCTCCGACCTCGGTAGACGACATCCACCTCCCGGTTCCCATGACCACCAACACCTGGGCTCGGACGGTCAACGCGGAGAAGCGCTGGCCAGAGGGAGGGGCACAAAAATGTCTCGACGTCATCGAACCAGCTCGAATCTGATTTCGTGGACGTTCCCGATGCGGTAAATTCGATGACCGTCCTTTCTCAAGAGCGCGAGATGGCGGTAGACGGTCGCTGGGCTCTTGCCCGTGATCGCTTGAAGCTCCTCGATAGACGCGGGCCCAGACATGAGTTGTTCAAGAATCATCTGCTCAGTTTTCACTCTCACTTTCTCAGCCTCCCTAACGCCCACAGGCCAATGCCCACGGCGTCAACGATATGGTGACTGGGATCGTCACCTAGAATTTCAACCTCGTCTTTCGAAAGACGCCCTTCGACTCCGGCGGCACGGTCGCCGAGAACACGAAGTCGTATGACTTTTTTCGGGACGTTCCCCTTCCACCGATTCGGAGTAACGAGCCTTGGCGACAGCGGTTTGAGCACGCCGACAAGGACCCCGGCGACGTAGGCGAGCGCCAACAAATCGTTCGGATCGCCGGGACCGCGCGGGTAGACAATCGGGTACTCGACGACAAGCGATTCGATTTCGTAACCGCCGACGAAACGCGCCAGACTCGAACCAAGGTCAAGGCCGGCGGTCGCGGGGTCTCTGAGAGGGGTCTCGAACAAACCCGATCTCTTCAGCCTCCCATCCACGAAGACCGCCCCCGCGGCGTGAAACTTCCCCGGGTCAACTGCCAACATCGTTTCCATACGAATACAACTCCGGGGGAAGGGGGAGCGCGAGGCACGTCTCACAACGACGTTTCAAGACGAGGCCGTGGCGAGGGCAACGGTAGAAAACCACTCGCCGAAGTTTTCTCAAATACCTACGAGGCGGCTTTTTCAATGTCTTTGACCCCGAGTGTCGTGTACTGTCCCGCGTCGACGTCTGGATGAAAGACGACGAGCATGGAAGGGAACCCTGGCCCGGCTCTGCGTTCTTCGAAACCATCTCCCACTGTCACCCCAAGGACGTTGCACGCTTTGACCATCGCGGGAAATTTTCGCACATATTCGGACCCGGCGCAAGACAAAACGTCGATGAGAGCTTTTCTGTTTTTCGGCGTCGGCCTCACTTGATAGACCTTCAACAAACGCTCGGTATCGATTTCAGGCGGCGTGAGGTTTTCAAACGCGAGGCGACCTCGAAGAAACACGACACCGGCGCGGGGGACAACCAGGTCGTGGAACCAACTCGTGTCGGTGTTTGCGGGTACGAGGAAGACGGCGGCGTCTGCTTCCGGGGCCTTTTCAAGCCATTTGCCAATCTCCTTGTACGGAGGGTTGCACCACACCCGCTCGCCGCCCCAATCAACGACAAGGCCGTCTTCCGCCTCGCCGCCCAGGCCGAAATACCGATGGAGTTTTCGGTTGTAGGGGGCGGCACAAACGTCGACAGTGAAATCGAAACGCGCGTGGAGATGAGAAAAGAACCAGTCTGGGGTCGCCCAATCGCTCTTCGACTCCGCGCGTGTCGACGTGACGACAATTTCACGAGTCATCGACTTCCCCAAACAACAACTCGCCAACGAACCGAAGTTCATCGAGTCTCGTCGACAACTCCTCGACGTCGGTGGCGACGAAGGCCGCGAACACGGCGTTGGCCGCGCTCTCGAACTCTGGGCACGGATGTTCTATGCGAAGGACGTCACTTTTCGTCATGTCCCAAGACCTCTTTCTCAATGGCCTCCATCACCCGCCTGACACGTAGAGCGTTGTCCTCCGCGGCTTCGAGTCTGGCGAAGGCCGCGTCGACCCGGGCCTCGGGGAATAGATCGTGGATGCCCCTCACCGTCTCTATGAGGTCTCGGGCCAAATCCGCGTCCCACTCGCGAATCAGGTCCTCCAGGCCCAGGGCCACGGTCTCGCAAAGGGCGACGAGAGCATGGTATTGCTGAGGGTTCACGACGTCGCCTCAATCTTGCCAATCAACGTCCTGACGATAGAGCAAAAAAGCACATCTTTAATACGCTGCTCCTCTGGAAGAGCGGCGTACGGCAACATGCACGGGTGCTCCTTCTTCTCCGCATTCTTCACTGGGCCGTACACCCAGCCCTCTTTCTCTTTGAGGCGCAACCAGTTTTCATGCGACGCCTCCGGCGACACAGACGGGTTCCCTAGAACGAACAAAACCCCGTTCTCCACGCTTTCCTTCTGCCAGTCCGGGGCCTCCTCCCAGTCAGCCTGGGACATATCTCCCAACACCTCACAGTATGCCTTGCTGGCCTGATGCGCGATTTTTGCCACTTCCGAAACTTTCATATTTACCTACCTCTCTTTTGGTTGTACCGCACACGCTACGTTCAGCATTTTTCTGCCTCCGTAAAAGCCTTCACGAACTCGACCGCTCGCGGGATCAAACCCATGTCGGTGAACCGACATAGCCGGAAATCTTCCCGCGCCATCTGGAATCGATCAGCGCTCCGGATAGATCGGCCCCCACCCGAGACTGGGCGGGACAACGACCCCGTCATGTCCATCTCCAGGCACAGGACCCGGCACCGACGACGGTGCCAGAGCCACGACTGGACGGCGGCCGTGACCCTCGACGTCGCGGCGACGCGCTTGCTCGCCGTCACGCCTCGTCCCCGTAAACGATTTCGTATTTGCCGGTCACGACTTAGACCCCTTCTCAAGCCAGCTACTCAAGGCCGCCAGGTCGTGAAACACCGGACGCCCCACCAGGTTACAAGCCTCGATTTCCATTCGCGCACCCTCCGACCTCCACCACCCGCGAGCCGTAATGAGAGCGTCACACGGTTCGAGAAGACGTCTCGTCGCCGTCAACCAAAATTCATCATCCAACGTCCCGTCAAAGTTGAGATACATGGAATGGGGTATGACGGGGACGGCGCCGAGATACGCGACTCGAAAACCGACCTCCGCCGCCCGATGGGCGTTGTCTGCCACCTCCCAACGGTCTCGGCCCCTGAATGGACCGGCGACATAGACCAACTTCACGACGGTTCCCACGGCACCAAACGCCCGTCAGCGTCACGAACCGTCTCCGCGCCCTTGTACCACCGGCGCATGAGACAGGGACTCGCTCGCGAGGGGACGTCGGGTGTGAACTTTTCCATCGCCTCCATGGCCACACGCGCCAGCTCCTCGCCCACATCCGGCGCCGCCTCCTCGTCGGCTTCGAGAATGAACTCGTCGTGGATGTAGACCACGGGCCTCGCGCCGAAGAGGGGGGAACGCTCGTCGACGTAACACGCCCTCGAAATCGAGAACAGCGCGTGCTTGGCCCCGTCGGCGGCCAGGCCCGACCAATAACCGTTGGCCATGTCCGTGTAGTACATGCCCCCTCGACGACGATTCGAGAAAAGCTGCTTGAACTGACCGAGCCGGCCGTTGTCCGTCGCCGCAGAGATCATGGCGAAGTAACGACGCATCTCGGGGACAGACGCCAACCAGTCTTCGCGCAATCGAGTCGCCTTAGAAGGTGTTATCTCCATGTCGTAGCTCTTCGCCGCGTAGTCGACGAACGTGCGCGCGGCCATGCCCCCCGGGTACCCGAAGTTCGCGGCCTTCGCCATTTGCCGCATGTCTCTCACGCGCTTGTGTCCAGATCGCTTCAACCCCAGTGCCTCGTCATAGGAAAGGCCAAGAATCTGGGCGGCGAGACGTGTGTGGGGATCGAAATCAGGATCTTGTTGGTAGGCGTCTCTCAACGTCCGGCCCCCGAGAAGCGTGTAGAGGACTTGAGCCAGAGTCCGAATTTCCAGCGTGTCGTAGTCGACGTCGACAAACAACCTCCCGGGCCGTGGGACGAAACACTCTCTGATTCCCCCGTCACGAGGGAGGTTTTGCAGATTGGGATCGCGATAAGACGACCTCCCGTTTTTCACCAGGGGATTGATCTGCGGGCACACGGGTTCGTTGACACCGCGCTCGACGACGGGGAGAAACGTCGTCCTAACTTTCTGATTCTTCTTGTAGTCGACGAGATCCCTTACACGCTCGTCAGAGCACCGCTCCAAGACCTCTGCCGCCGTCGACACGGCCCCCGTCGGCGTCGTGGGGGCGGTCCCGGGATAGCCGGCGACGAGAAGTTTTCTCGTGACGTCCATGTTCTGCGTGCCGTTGGCCCGCAGGATACCGGCCTCACGCAACCGAGAGAAAAGCGTTTGATACTCGTCATCAAGTTGTCGGCGAAGCTCCGATACCCTCTCGCCGTCTGTCCGCATGCCCCAAGTCTGCATGAGCCTAAACGCGAAGGCCGCACGGGACTGGGCCTCGGCGTCGGGAGACAGACCACGACGTTCCTGGTCCTCTCGCAGCAAGAGAGTCGCCCTGGCGTCCTCAAGCGCGTATTCCCTGGCCGCCGCGGGCCACGTCGCCGGGCCGGTGCCGACGAGAGCCCCGTAGCGATAACGCCAGGACGTGGCCTCATCCTTGTCGAGATCGATGCCCAAGAGCAAGGAGGCAAGCGCGCCGAGACCATAGCGCTTTCCCGGACCCTCGAAGACACCGAGTGCCAGGTCGTGAAGCTGCTCGGACAGCAACGTACAAACGACCTGTCCCCGCTCATAGGCCCGAAAGAAGACAGGCAACAGGGCCGGGTCATGCGCACACATGACCACGGCGTCAAAGGCCACGTTGTGGCCGACGAGCGTCAGCCCGTCGTCCTCGACCCAGCGCCTAACCAATCGCGCGCCCTCGTCGGGGTCCACGATTCCCAACTCGATTTCAGACCCTCGACGGCGCGCCCACTGGAGACAGGCGACGGGGGGCGCCTGCAACCCCGGAGAGATCAAAGCCGTCTCGGTGTCAAAGGCCACGACACCTGGTTTTTTCATCGCGTCACCTAAAGGGTGGCGAGGCTCCCCGATACTCGGCTAGTCGTTGGGGGGAGACAAGCGTCGTATCTCCTCGCGGGGAGCCTCGCCGGAGTGTTGTCTACCGCGTCAGTTCACCCAGGGCAATGCCTCGGCGGGCAGCTCGCCGTCCCACGCCGAGAACACGGGGACGATGAAGCCGTTTTTGTTCTTCTGAGCCACGGCCTTGACGGGCTTGCCGGTAAACGGCTGGGCCTCGGAGACCGCGGCGACGAGAGTTTTTTTCTCGCCCGCAGACTCTTTTGCCTCGGGTGACGGGTCGAAGCCGCTGATGACACCCCAGAGGCAGTTTTTGATGTTCCGGGCGTACATCTCCGCGTAGCGCTTCTCCTTCTTCGCGACCATGTACTGGACGTGAGAGGTGGGGGGAAAGTCGGGGTTGTTCGAGGCCACGACCTCGAACTCGGCGACGAAGAAAGGGAACCCTTTTTGCTCGGACTCTCCGACCTTCATCTTCGAAACCTTCAGATAGAAGGTCCCGACCTCGAAGAAGGGCGCGTAACCCTCTCCGACGTCGACGTCTTCATATCCGTCTCCCAAAAGTTCATCTAGTGCCGACATTCTCTTCTCCTTTGTCTTTGTCTTTGTTGTTTGTGGGGCCTACCAACCCCGGGGAATCTTTCCGGTGAGACACGTCACGGTCCTCGGGGCCCAGGGTCTCGATGGGCGCGCTCGAAACCCGACGCGGCTTGGGTCCCTCGTATTCCCCTCAAGGACGCTCCAGGAAGGATCGTCTCCGGGGGCGAGCGTACGCAGACCACTTTGCCAAATGCCGATGTCGTGAGTGTGCCCGGCGACGCGGCACCCAAGGGCCTCTGCCCAGACCCGCGCGAAATGCTGGCCGGGGCGAGACGAGAAGGTTCTACACGTCCGCCACCAGACGACGGCGTTTGGAAGTAGTGCCTCTCGGAGCAATTCGATCTCGGACGAGAGATCGGCAACTGAAGACGCTCGGTAACGCTCGCCGCCGACGAGGAAGGCCCCGAAGTCGCCGTGACACCAGATCTGAATCTGGGATATGGGCCTGTCGAGAGCCAGCATCCAATCCACGGCCCTCGGGAAAGACGTCATCGCGTGATAGGCGTCTGCGTCGCCACGAAGCCTGTAGAGTCGGGCGCCCAAGACCCAAGAAGCTTCAAGCACGTCATCCGTCGTCGAGTCATAGAGCACTACGTTCATGCCGTCCACAACGGGTCTCCACTTCTCTCAAGGGCCTCGACTTCGCGCGGGTCGCGAACGACGACGGTCGCCTTGTTCAGTTTTTGCGGGTCGCCGGTCGTGTCCTCGATGTAACGCGCGTCGACCTGGGCGGAACGAAACGCCCGCATGAACTCGCGGCAATGAAGGTAAACGAGATATGACACCTCATCCGCCTTCTGGCCCGGGCGGTGCGTGCGGCCCATGGCCTGTTGCCACTCTGAGCCCCCGAGGGGGCAGGCGACGAAGACGTTGTGGCCAAACGCCTGCAAGTTCTTACCCTCCCCGTGGCTCTGAACCGAGACCACGCACGTCGATGTTTCGGTGATGACTCCGTCGTCACCCGCCCCGTAGTAACGGCAGTCGAGGGCCGCGGCCAGTCGCTCGCCAAGGGCCGGGGTCCGAGTCCAGACGAGAGTCGGCTCGCCTATCTCGACGACGTCTCGCGCCAGGACCCCGACAAACCAGTCGTCTACCCACACGACCTCGGTGGGAGGCCCCTGCCGCCCATGTCGATCTCGAATCGACGACCACGCCGCCCACTCCCCGGACTTACGTTCTCCTGACTCACATGCGTTCCAGACCTGGAGTTCGCTGTCGAGTCCAGAGCGGTTGTGTTTGAGGACCTCGCGCACATACCGCTTCCAATCCCGTCGCGCGCCAAGCCACTCGTCGTCCGGCACCCGTTCGTCGCACGACGACGGGCACTCGTCGTGGACCGGGCACGGCCACACCCACCTCAGATAGAACCCAAGGGCCAGAGACCCCGCATGCCGCCAAAGGGAAATGCCATCCGTCAATTCCTCGCCCGACGGAGTTCTCCACGTCGCTCGCAGATCTGACATCGCGCTGACAATCGACTCCGGGGGCTCTGGCGTCCGCAGCTCTCGGACGACGATTCCGGGCTCCGGCTCGTCCCCAAACCCGCTCTGCCGCGAGGCCACGACGCCCGGGGTCTCGATCAACCGCCGGCGGAATCCCTGCCGCACGTTCTCACCTTCCTCGCAGAAGTCGAGGAGGGCGCCGGGGGCCACGCGCCGGCTCTCGTCGACGTCGGCATCCACGGCATCCGCCCACTCGCAAAGGGTCGAGTAATGAAGGGGCACGGGGGCCGCGGGACCGTGCGTGAGACGGATCAGGTGCCAGTAGTCCTTGAGCGAGCGCTTGGTCATGGTCCCCGAGAGAGCGGCGAATACCGTGTCCGGGTACCGGGCAAAGTAGCGGAGAAAACGGCGGGTGCGCGCGGCCTTCCGGTTCCTCAGCTTATGAACCTCGTCGCAGATAACGAGGTCGGGCATGAGGTCGAAGAGCACCTCGGCCTGGGACTCTGAAGAGAGCATGGAGTACGAGAGCACGGTCAGGTTCTCGGGCAGCCGCCAGTGCTGCTCGTAGAAGGGGATGTCGAACTCCAGGGTCTTGACTCGAAGCGACGCGGGGACGAGGAGAAGGGGACGCTTGGCCCCGAGGACGCGCGGGGCCAAAAGCGAGATGAGTGTCTTGCCGTCGCCCACGGGCAACATGCCAAAGAGCCCACGGTAGTCGTAGAGTTCGGTGAGGGCGAACGCCTGCCTCGGGCGCAGCTTCATCTTGCCCCTGGGCGTTTTGAACGCGGCAGTGATCTCTTCCGCCAAATTCCGAGGCTCCTGTCGACGAGGAAGGGCCGCGACCCGAAGGAAGTCGGCGTCTCGCGAAACTCCCCCCGAGGCCACGGCCCTGTAGGCCGCGGAACCCGCGCGGGGGCGGGGGACGGTGGCGAGGAGATCTGACAGACTACCCACGTCTCGCATCCTCGATGTGCTGGGCAACTCGCTCATACCGGTCCCTGGACATGGCGACCCCAGACACCACGACGCCCTCGGAGTCATCGCCCCGCGTGTCGATGATGAAAATGGGCTCCGGCCCCCACCACTGTCGGAGACGCCCGAAGACGTATCCGACGGCGAGCCCGACGACGAGAGAGGCGAGAGGCGCGGCCCAAGCCCACAAACTCATCCCAGAGCCTCGTCAAGCGCGTCGGCGACGGCCAGAGCGTAGTCAACGACATCCTGAGCCGACTCGTCGACACGGCCCCGGAGTTGCGCGAGGACACAAGCCTCAACGAATTCCCGGCGCTGCTTCAATTTCGTCTTCGAGGGCCTCGACGACTTCGAGCCCGAGCGCCCCTTCTTCGGCGCGGGCTCGGCGGCCGAGAGATCTGGCGCCGGGGCGTCGGGGGGGACGACCTCCTGCAACGCCTCTTTTTTCTTCTCGAAACCCGAGAGCAAAGCCTCCAGTGCTCCTTCACCCATCTTCCTCATCCTTTCTATCTTGACTTGGTTGTCTACCTTGCACTCGCCTCGGAACGGGCACCCGCCATAGGCCTCGCAAGAATCTAAGTTGTATTCGATGGACTGAGAATTTTTACAGCCGCTAGTAAAAATTGTCAACATCTTTTTCGCGTCGGAGACGCACGCGCCGTAAGCGTCGTCGGACTCCGCGCGAGTTACCGTCAGCCGAACTGGAACCGTCGTCGGACGTCTCTTCTTGATGATGTAGTGCCAGAATAAGTCAACGACTCGGGATCCAGTCTCGTCCATCGCCACCTGAGAATAGATCGCAGACTGCGGGTCTCCAGAAGCCAGATCGGATTCCGATTTCACCCAAGCCTCGTCACCCGTCGTCTTGTGGTCTATGACCAGGGGCCTGCTCTCTCCGTCGGCTCCCTCGGGAAAGTACAGGTCGATGAGCCCAACGACGTTTCGCACCGGTGTCCGGTGACGAAAGAACCTCTCGACGTGAAACTCAACGCCCTCCGTGGGCATCGGCAACTCGTCGAGCCCGGCCCGCGCGCACTTGGCCTCAGCCGAATCGCCAAGGGGCATTTTCCCCTCGCGAAACCAGTCTTCGCGAAGCTTGTGAACTTTCTGGCCAAAAAGTGCGGCCGGGGAGTCGGGTTTCGAACGTCTCAAAACGCGCTCGAAGAACCACTTGCGCGGGCAGTCTCGAAACGTCGAGACCTGCGACGCAGACCAATGAAACTCTCTCGGCTCCTCGACCTCGACGACGGGGGAGCCCTCGGCGCCCGACAAGATCTCTTGCAAACTCATACAACCAACCTCAGTGTCGAAGACTCAAACTCCTTGACCTTCCCCGTCCCCGCCTGCTCGACCAGGGCCTCGGAAATCTCCTCGGCCGTGGCCAGGCCCATGAACTCGGCCCAGGACACGAGGTGCCGAGTGTCGACGATGAAATAGTGGTGGGCGCGGGAGCCCTTTGCCGCCCGGACTCTCTTCTTCTCGATCTTCACCGAGTTCAGGGCCTCAGTTATTTCGGCCAGCGTCTCGCTCTTGTCCGTACCAATGATCGCCTTCCACGACGAGGCCACGAGCGTCGAGCGGACGCCGGCGTGCAAGTCCCCCGTCCGACGATCTCGGAAGACGGCGACTGGTTTCTCGTCTCTGAAGGCCATGAAGTCATCTGCCCCCTCGACGAGCACGACGAAAAGCCACTGGAGAAGTTCGCCCCGGACACCCGCGTAGTCTATGCGCTTGGTCGCGCGCGAACTCGAACCCTCGACCGGCGACCGGCCGGCGCCCCGTGCCGGTCGGTTGTTCCTCATCCACAGGACGTGTTTGGCCAGAAGGTTCTGGGACTTGAAGGCGTCGCGTTTCGACGGGGGTAGGGAATTCAGGTAGGCGGAGGGGCCCGGTCCCATGTCGAGGAAGATGAGTCGGTCGGCGATGGCCGCGGAATCGTCGTCGGTGACGACCTCGGATCCCCGGGGGAGAAGGCGGTCGTTGTTCGCGGCCAAGATCACTCGGAAGTGTCCGGTGATGACCGAGGTGTTGAGGTACTTCCTTTTCAGGGCCTTCTTCTGAGCCAAGACCATTTGGCGGAAGATGTCCGTGCCCTTGCGCGAGCGAAGCTGCGGGGGGAGATGCTCGTCGGCAAAGAGGACTGGACACTGAGTTATCGCCTCGTTGAAGCTCTCGAAGTAGGCACCGAGGTCCGTGGGGGCCCGCGCGGGGTAGAGCTGGGCCAGGGCGTAGGCCAAGAGGGTCTTTCCCCCGCCCTTCGGCCCGCAGAGGTAGAGGGCGGGAAGGGGCTCGTCGAGGTTAGTGGCCCACGACAACCACTCGAAGAACCGGGCCCGAGCATCAGTGTCGGGGAAGGAATTGAGCCATCCCTCGACGACGGGGACCCTCTCGGGCTCGATGTCCGTTCTCAGGGGACACGTCGCCTCGTGAAAGACACGGGTCTTGGCGTCGTAGTAGCTGCGCTGGGCGTTCAACTCGACGACCGAGGAATCGGCCACGGTTCCGTAGCGACGAAGCAACTCGGCGCGGGTGATGAGGGTCTGCGAGCCGTCGCGAGCGAACTTGAACATCTGGACGGGGGCCGGTGAGAGAGACTCCTCGGCGGCGATGACGACGTTGTCCTTGGAAATTGGCGCCCGATAGTCGCCGTCGACGAAGAGATAGTGACTAGGGCCGACGGCTATCACCCACCGCGAGTTCCATTCGGCGAGGGAGCATCCGGCGTCGTCGGCGAACGCCTGGATCTCGGCGTCGGTGTAGGGCGTCGAACGCGCGCCCCCCGTCGCCTGTTCGATTCTGAGTCTCCGCGCCGCGTCCTCCGCCGCCCGCCGGCGCTCGGCGTCGCGGCGGGCCTCGGACTGGGCCCCGGCAACGATCTCCGATACCCGGCCCACGGTCATGTCCCAGGGCTCTTGGGCCGAGGTCGTGACCAGGGCCTCGGCGAACAACTCGGCCATCGAATCCGGGTCGTGATTCGGGAACCTCGTGCCCAGGAACCGTGCGCAGGTCCTAAGCGCGGCATCGCGCTTGGCCACGGGGGCGAAGACCCGAACCACACCATTCTTCGGGACGAGACGGGAAAGCAGCCTCCCGACCTCCCGGCGCCGGAAGTCCGCCGACTTCTTCTCGACGGCGGCCAGGGCCTCCAGTTCCTCGGTCGTCAGGGCCTCGGGGCGCATGCGCTCGCATCCCGGGGCCTTGGGGTTGCCGTCGGCGTCGAGCTGGGCCACGGCCGAGTGTCCGCGGGTCCGGGCGAAACTCGCCTCGACCTCCCGGAGCACCTCGGAATCTGGCTTGGGAGAGGGCATTCGGCGGTTGACGGCGCGCAGGACCTCGGTAACGCCCTCGGCATCGAGCCAGAAGTCCCACCAGAGCTTGCAGCCGATCTTGAACAGTTCCAGGTGCCGCGACCCGGGCTCGATCAGCGGGCCCTGGGCGGCGAAACGCGCGTGGGCTTCCTCAAGGGCCATGGCGTCCGAGAGCCACCGCGAGCGGTCAGGCTCCTCGACCGTTACCCGCTGGTAGGCGGGTTCGAGTGATGACACGGCCCCGTCGGGAAGTCGCTGACCGTCGCCGAACTCGACGTAGGGGTCGAGGCGGGAGTCCTCGTCTCCCCACACGCACCAGGAGTAAGGTTGGCCCGGGGACTTGAGGCGGGGAAGGAATCCGAGGCGGTCGACGTTTTCCTGGCCCCTCGGGGCGGCCGAGCGCAGGAATCTGGCATTGATCTGTTCCCAGACGTGGCGATAGGCGCCGGGGAGGACGGAACGGGCAAAAGGGACGTAGAGACGGGCTCGGGGGGCGGCGGGGGTGTGGTTGTAGGTCGTCCACCAGACGAAGCGCCGGGGACCGAATGACTCCTTCAACTCGTCGAGAGTCGGCGGCGCCCCCTCGTCGAGATCGAACAGGGCGCCGTGGAGGTCCCGGACGGCGAGGGCCGTGGGGGCCGTGGCGCCCTCGACGAACACGGCCCCGCGGACGCATGAGCCGAATTTTCGGCCCACGGGCGGTTCAGATAGCAGGGTTCTCCAGTTCTCGTCAGAGTCGGCGAGGATCTTCGACGGCAATACCCCGATGTCGGGGGCGAACGAGAAGACTGTCACCTGCCGTCACCTCACAGACCCGGGACCCGGCGGGTGACGGCACCGGGGACCGGGATGCGAGAACCGGCGTCTCCGCGCGTCTCCCGCACAACTCGACCCGAGGGATCACACGTCACCGAACCCACGGGCATCGAGGTTGTACAAAGACGAAAGGTTCTTGTCCAGAGATTTCTGGGCGCCGGGACGGCGGGGTGCCGGGACGGCGGGGTGCCGGGACGGCGGGACGGCGGGGTGCCGGGACGGCGGGTTGCCGGGACGGCGGGACGCCGGGGTGCCGGGGCGGCGGGGGCAGCGGGGTGGGCGGGGGCAGCGGGGGTGGCGCAGGGGGTTGTGGGCCATTTGCCACACACCCGACGGCTCCCTAGACGGGTGTTTTGGGCCCGAAAACGACCCAGATCTCGCCAAAAAACCGCGGGGTACTTTTGAAGAATCGCCGATTTCTCTTTGTTTCCGCGGGGTTGAAACTGTACCGGTACAAAAATTTCGGCCAATTTCTAACTATCTGATTTCAAAGGGAAATTCGTCTGTACCACTGTACCAGGGTCTACGAAGTTTTTTATATCTGTAAATTCCTAATTTTATTTTTCTATCCTTTATCTCTTTCTTTTTTTCTTAAAAAGAGTGGTACAGTGGTACAAAAGGCGTAAGTAGCTGAATTTGCAGGGCAAAAACTGTACCAACCCCCCTGGTACACCCGTGGTACAAAATCTACTTTGTACCAGCGAAAAAACTCGCGGGTTCGTGATTTCTACGATCGTGGTAGCAACTCCGCGCCTTTCACGGTATTTTTTCGGCACGATTTTTGTCCCGAGGCACTGCCCCTGGTACAGTCGGTACACGACTCAATTGTGGTGTAAATGCCACGGCTCTCAGAAGCCGATCCACGTCCTCAACGTGACACCCGTGGCCCCGAGCCAGTAGTTTGTGGCCATCTGCCCGGCGTCGAGTTCGAGGTTTTCCCAGAGGGCGTATTCGTCGATGTCGCCCGAGAACCCGCGGTCTACGCCGCCTTGAGCCCCGACGATCATGTTCTCCGACGAGCCGCCGGAGACGGGCCCCGAGATGCCCGAGCCATCGGCGAGTCCCCCGAGATAGAGCTGACCCTGACGAGTCGCGTCGCCTCCCCAGACGAATCCACAGGCATTCCACCCACCGAGGGTCAGGGGCCCGGCGGAGAAGATGCTTGTCCCCGCCGCCACGTCGTCAAAGATGCCGAGAAACAGGCGCCCGTCGTTGACGATTCCTATTTCTAACGACCTTGCGGTGCTCGTGACGTCGCGCATCGACAGGAACATGCGCGCGTAGCTCGTGGTGAAGACGTTGGGCTTGCCCCAGGCGTGGAAGGAGTTGGGGAGTTGAGTCTGGAAGACGAAGGCGTCCATGACCGCGCGGTCTGTAGACCCGTTACCCCCGAAGTTTCGCGCCTGACCAAGCAACCCCGGGGCCGAGGTCACGGCACCCGAGATCGTCGCGTCCGATCCCCCACCCCCGTTGTTGATGAGCGAGGTCCCCACGACATCCGCGTCGTCCATCGAGAAGTAGATGGTGGGTACGGGGAGCGCGGCACCGGCCTGGGTGATGGTGAAGGGGTTTGAGGTCGCGGTCTGGGACCCAGTCACTCGCAGAACGACGCCGGACGTCACCCCCAGGTCGGTGACAAGGCCCGGCCCATCAGGCGTCCCAGAAATCTCCCCCGTCGCGGGGTTGAGCGAGGCCCACGCGGGTAGCGGTGTGCCGATAGACGCCCAGGTCCCGGAGATGGGCGCGGAGGGGACGAATGAGAATGGGACGTTGGTCACGGGCGCGAGGTCGGGGACGGCGAATGAGAGTCCGGCGTCTCTGACCGGTGACGGAACGTGGCCCTGCCTGTCCCCACCCCGGCCCTGGAACCTGGTAAAGCGCGTGCTCATTTTCTTGCCCAGCGTCTAGCCGCGTGCTGATAAAACTTCGCGAGTAGCTTTTCGACGTCTTCTATCGGGACAGAGGACTTGATTTCTGGCCGGGTGTATTTTTTTCTCATTTCGCGGCCCCGCTGGCAAACAGCCTTACCGCCCAGTAGACGTAGGTGGCTCGGATGACAGACATCCCATCTTCGATGGAGATTTCTCTGAGAACTTCGTCCGCTCTCTGTCTAAAGGCTTGTGGAATAATTCTCAGGCGCATGAGCTGGTAAAGAGCATCGTGGACGAGAGACGCGCGCATGATTGTCGGCGTGTCGATCGCCGGCCCGCTTGCCCCGTCCCAAGCGTATCCGCGCTTGACGACGATTCTAAATCCTTTGGCTTCCCGGCTCAGGGACAGAAAACTCCCGTCGAACTCCGAGCGAGCCCACGCGCCTTCGCAGACGTGCTCATAGTCTTCGAGTAGCTGGTACTTGTAGGGTCTCAGGTCTCGGTACGAAAAGGCCATTGCCGGGAATTTTGCACGGCCGAGAGACCTCGGTCAACGGGCTTGTTTTGCCCCTGGGGTCGTGATATGGGGTGTTTTGTGACCTCGCGACCCGACATCGATAACCTGGCGGCGTTCGGCGAGTTCGAACCCGATGTCGTCGCCGTCGGCGTTGAGTTGGGTGAAGATCACTACGGAGACGCGGCAGTTCGTTTTCGCGTCGAGTTGAGACCTGACTTTTTCTCAGACCCCCGGGTCGCGGACAAGGCCGAGACGCTCAATAAAATTTCTCTCACCCTCCGTCGCCGCGTTGTCGAAGCGGGAATCGATGCCCACGCCCTCGTGAGCTTTTTCTAGTCGGCGGGGTCGAAGGGTTGTGGGGGGACTGGAAGTTTTCGCGCGAGGTTCGGAAACGCCGATGAGAAATTTCTCCAAGACGTTCCGTGGTATTCGACTCTCTCGGGAGCGTCTTCTTTTCGCCAAGCGAGTCCCGCGGCCGACGCGGGGTCCGCCGTGTCTTCTTCGTCTTCGAAGATGAAGGCGTATCCGGGATTCTCATCTTGAAGACTCTCGAAGTCGAGGTCCTCGTCATCCCACACAGGTAGTATCGTGGGCCAAAAGGGGTGGACGTAGTAGACGCTTATGACGCGATCGGAGCCTATCGGGTCCAGGTACCTGCCCTGTCCCCATATCGACATCTTTTCCTCGGGCGACAGGTCCCCGACTTTCGCGCGTCGAAACATACTCCTTTGTCTCTCTTCGTCGGAGACGTCTTCGAGATACGAGCGAAAGGCCCCGTAGAAGTTCCTCGACGACGCGGGCTCGGTGACGGCGAACAGCCAGTTTTGTGTCGAGTCGCCGTGTCCGAAGGCTTCTGATTCGTATGGGTCTTCGTAGTCGTGGAGCACGTCCTCGACAGATTCCATTCCGCCAAGGGCGTCTTTGAGATTCTCGGCGGCTCTCTTGACGTCGAGGTCTGGAAGCCTTCTCAGTCCCCGCGTGTCTAGGCCCAAGACCACGGGGTAGTCGTCGGGCGGCTCGCCTTTGATGTTGGCGTAGGCCACGGCCTGGGCGAGCGTGTCGGCGGTGTGGACGCCTCCCTCCGTCCCGCCCCACGCCGGGGTCCCGTGAAACGATTGGGGGCGGGGCACGAGTGGGTTGTGTATTGGCCTCATATCCTCGGTCTCCGCTGGTACGGGCGGTTGAACGACCGCCTTCTCGGACCCGGGTTTTTTCTCGCCTCAGCTCCGTAGAGTTTTTCGAGTCCGGGTTCGAGGTCCTCGACGGTCCACGGGTCGACGCCGAGTTTTCGTACGACCTCTTCGAGCATACGCACCTCCCCGGCCTTGAACTTCTTGCCACCCATCCCCGGGAGACGGTTGACCTTGCCCTTTACCTGGTCGATGGCCACAATTTCTTCGCCCGCGTCGTCGAGACGGGCTTGGATCGTGAACTTTGGACGCCCGGCGGGCGTGCGGACGGAGAGGATGGCGATCTCTTTGTCCCTCACCGCACCCACGTAACCCATCCCCGGCTTCCCGACGCAATGACCCATGGCCGCACCCTCGAAGCGCAGGTACTCGGGATCGAGTTCGTGGACGACGAAAAAACCCTCCGAGGCGTTGCCCACGCGGAAGAGTTCTCGCGGGGGCGTCGCGGGTTCCTCTGGCAACTCGCCGCGGATAGCGTGTACAAACTCTTCGAAGTCTATATACACGTTCGCGACTTCTCTTCCGTGTATAGCCAGATCATATGAGACTGCCAGTGGGTCGGTGACGCCTGACAAGACCGCGCTTTTTGTCATTTGATTGACGAGTTCCGTGAACTCTTCGTCGAAGTCTGCCTCGAAGTCTCCTTCCCAGGCGCCGCGCGCCTCTTCGACGACTCGTTGCAGGTTGTCGAGGTCTTCGTCGTCTGGATCTATGTTCAATTCGAAGTCGACTCTGTCGACAGATATGTCGTTTTCCTTTCTCGGGTAGACGGCCACGTAGTAGATGTCCGCGCGCCGCGTGAGTTCGTCGAACGCCTCGTCGTCCATCTCGATTATCGCCTGAAGGTCTAACGCCTCTGCGGTCGGGCGGCGGGCGGCGAGGTCGAACTTTTTGTCTCGCAAAATTCGCGCTTGTATCTTACCGAGGTCAATCAAGTCGTGGGCAAGAAGATCATCGAACTCTTCCGCGAGTTCGGCCCCTTTGTATCGCGTGGCGTTTGCAATTGTCTCCTCGTCGCGGACGTAGTCGTAGATGTAGTCGACGATACCCGCGGCTTCCTCGGCCAAGGGCACGAGCCTTCTCACGGCATCGAGATTTTGTGGGTTCAGGGGGTGTATGCGCGTCATCGTCTTCTCCCATACGGTCTGTCGAAACTTCTCGCCGGCGTCGGGTGCCCGGGATTCCGTCGACGTCGATACGGTTCGTCGAAACTTCTCGCCGGTGTCGGGTGAGAAGGGTTACGTCGACGTCGATACGGTTCGTCGAACGAGCGTCGAGGGTTCTCGCGCGTCTCTTTTTTCAGGGCCCTGAGTCCCGGGACCATGTCCTCGACGTCCCACGGGTCGACGCCGAGATTCTCGAAGAGTTCTGAGAGGACGAGGAGTTCGGATTCCTTGATCTTGTCGCGCCCCGTGAATCCGGGGAGGCGGTTGGCCTTGCCCTTGACCTGGTCGACGTCAACGACGTCGCCATTTTCGTCGAGGTTGAGGGAGACCGTGAACTTCGGCCGTCCCTTTTTCGTGCGCACAGACAGCACGCGAAGTTCCCCGTTCTCGACGGCCCTCATGTAACCCATACCGGGGTCTCCGATGCAGATTCCTTGTGTCATACCCTCGTAAGGTAGGTGCTCTGGCAGGAGGTCGAAGACGTCGTAGCGCCCGATCGAGTCGTTTCCGATCTCCATGACCTTTCTGTCCGAGACGTCGACGGGTTTCGGGAGTTCGTTTTTGAGGACTTTTTTTAGGGTCTTGGTATCCAGGTAGACGTGTATGACGTCTTCCTCGACGTAGACCCAGACCATTGGCGGCATCTTCACGTCGAAGGTCACGCCGTACTCTGGTAGGTATTCGTTAACCGCCTCGTTGAAGGCTTCCGCAAATTCGTCGGCCTCGGCCTCCAGACCCAAGTCTAACAAGAACAACCCAGTCTGCGCGGTCAACGCCTCTTCGAAGATTTCGCGAATCTTGTTCCAAGTGTCGCCGTCCATGGGCTCGTTGTAGTCGAATGTCAGCGACCCGACGGCAATGTTCCCATCCTCGTAGCCCAGGGTGTAGAGGTCCCCACGAGTCAGAACGCCCTCAAGCAAGCTGTTTCCATACGCATATTCATCGTTGTTGTGCAACTCATCGGCCCTCGCGGCGAGGGCTTTGAGTTCTTTGTCCCCGTGCTCTTCTATGCTGTCTTTTATCTCCTCTAGCCTCCCCCAGTCGACTCCGTGCCTCCTGCTTGCTAGCGAGTTGTGCCAATAGTCCATGGCCTCTCGTAAATCCCACTCGTCAGGATACTCATGTTCCTCCTGCCACTTCTCGACGATCTCCGCGACACGCCGCGCGGCCTCAAGACTCTTCTTCGACAGTTTCATCTCACTCTCCCCATTTTGTCAGTTCGCCGAGGAACCGACGTTGTTCTGGCGTCCAGGCGCCGTGGTCAGTCGCGTCGCGTCCCGACGTCACCCACGTCGCGACGTGGAGCAGCTCGTGTTGGATGACGCGGAGGGGCCGCGGGGCTCCCGTGTTCACGTAGACGGTCGACGGGGATAGCGTCACCCCCCACACCGTCTCCCCGCGATGCTTCAGGTCCCGGATGTGGTGGATGGACAGCCGATCGATCGCGCGTCGGACCTCGTCGCCGCCCCCGAACCGCTTGTCCCACTCCCCCACGAACTCTTCGAGTAGACGCCCATAGACCTCGGGCGACGTGGGGACGGCCCCGTAGACGCGGGTCGCGAATCCGGGGACGGGTGTCGGTGCCCCTCGCCGCCTGAGGGCCCAGAGGACGGCGCCGACGAGGGCCGAGGTGACGAGGGCCGAGGCCCCGAGGGTGGCGGCGAGGACGATGATTCCGGGTGTCATGGCCCCCAGCCTACCACCCCCGGCTCTCCATGTACCGCCTGAGTTTGTCGGGTTCCCGGACCCAGGGCGTGAGCAGACCCGCGGTGCGGGCGCGGAAGTGGACGAGGCCCTCTGGTGTCCCCGGGCAGATTCGAGCCGCCTCCAGGGCGTCGGCGTCGTGCAGGGCCACGGCCAGGGGGTTCCCGGGTTCCGGGGCCCGGTCGTGGTTGGCGATGAGTCTCGCCGCCGTCTCCCGTAGCGCCTCCTCGTGCCAGAGCACGGGGTCGGCGCGGATGACCCGTTCGAAGCACTCTGCAGAGTGACGGGCGTGGGCGGGGTCCTCGCGATTCCAGGGCTCGCGCCTCCCCAGGTCGTGGAACAGCGCCGCGGCCCAGAGCGCTCGGTGGTTGGTGACGGTGTTGTGCTCGTCACCCCACCCTTCGAGGATGAACTTGGCCATCTTCGCCGTCGCCTGCCCGTGGGCGAGGTCGTAGTGCTCGGTCTCGGGGAAGGCGATGCGTTCGAGGTCGAAGGGGGGGAAGGCGTCTTGGTGTCTGATCTCAGTCATCGCCCTCTTCCTCTTCCTCTTCCTCTTCCTCTTCCTCTTCCTCTTCCTCTTCGTCCTCTTCCTCGGCGACGAACATCGCCACCACGAGGTCCGCGGCGTTTTCGACGAGCAGGGCCACGGGGTCGGCGACGACGCCGAGAATCTCGTCGAGGGCGTCGGATAGCGCGCCCTTTTCCAACCCGCACCCCGCGAGGTGTGCGCGTGCGTAGTGTCGGAGTCCGGTCTCCAGGGACGTCTCGGGGTCAATCTTCTTCTGTTTCTTCGCCACGGCGTTTTTTCCTTTCTCGGAGTCGAACGGCTAGTTGCCTGAGCCGTTCGAGGTCCGCGTTGTGGTACGGGGTATCGGTTCTGATGTCCCGTAGGTAGTGGGTGAGCGAGTTCTCGGTCTCCTCGTCGATGAACAGGGACCTTTCCTTGATCATGTCGATCTGCCGGCGCAGCTCCTCGGCCTCCCTCGACGCCTCGTAGGCGAATGCGTCGACGAGGCGGATAATGCGCTCACGCAGCGTGGTGTTTTCGTCCAAGGTATTCCTCCGCGTAGGTCGAGCGCGTGGGCAGACCTTCGAGTTCCCGCCAGCGTGCCCACAGCTCGGCGAGAAACATCTTGACCATGTACCGACAGGCCGCGGTGTGGCGGTGGGCGTCGGAGCGCCCCCAGGGGGCCGGGCCGCCAGAACCCCCGCAGTTCCGACACGACGCCGAGGGCGTTTTCTTGAACTCTCGGGAACCGCAATCACAGGACGGTGCCCGATAGCCCCGGGGCTTGCGGCAGGCGACACATGCCTCGGCCTCGACACGCCCCTCCCCAGCACACGCCGCGCAGACGTCTACGAGCTGGTTTTGTTTCCGATGCTTGTATTGGTCGTAAAACTTCTTCCAGGGCGAGTTGGCCTTGATGAGACACCCCGAGAGCACCGTCGTCATCTTCGCCTTGAGCCACGGGTCGAAGGCCGCTTTCTGCCCCCGCACCCGGCGCTCTGCCCTCCCGTCGACGACAGCGAGCCCGCAGTATCGCCAGAGAGCGGAAACGGTGCGGCATTTTGTGATGTCGATGGACGCGACGATCACGCCTCCCATGGCCGGACCCACACCCCTCTGTTTTCCGAGCCAGGTGTTCCAGATTTCCGTGCGCTTGAGGAGCCTTCCCAGGTGGCGAAACCCGCGCTGTTCCAGTTTCTTGAGGTCTTCCCCGGCCTCGATCATCCAGTCTCGTTTCGTCGCGTCGAGGACGGCGCGCGGGTTGTTCCGGTTGCCGTGCTGGATTCTGAGTTTTTGAAGGTCGTAGACGAACCGCGTGGCGATCCGTATCTCTTCCCTTGTCTCTTCGTTCACGTTGTCACCCTTCCGTGCAGACGCGCCCACGAGATCATTTCGTCCAGGGACTCGGGCATCGCCTCATACAGAGATGTCCGAGACAAGGCGGCGTCTAGCGCTTGAGAAAAGTTATCACTTCCAAATCTCGCGTCAAGTATCGCCGATTCGATTTCCGCCGGAGACCATCCCTCCGTGCGCTCAACCGCGGCGTTGACGTCTACTTTGACTTCGGGCGGGAGATAGATCTCGAAGACTCGCTTTCGGGTCTCAGTGTCCGGCAACCCGACGAAGAAGATTTCGTCGAGGCGCCCTTTTCGGATCATTGCCGGGGGCAGGGTTGTCGGCACATTCGAGGTGAAGATGACGAACACCGGGGCCGTTTTCGCCCCGAGCCACGACAGGAACTTTCCCGTGACCCGCGCCGACGTCCCCCCGTCGCGTTCGGTGCCCGAGCCGAACGCCCGCTCCACCTCGTCGACGAGGAGGACGCAGGGGGCCAGACGCTCGGCCAGGGACAGAGCTTGATCAATCCTCCCCTCCGACTCGCCTATGTATTTTCCGAAGACCGCGCCGATGTCTAGGGCGACGAGGGGCATTTGCCATTCGGCGGCCACGGCCTCGGCGATTCGACTCTTCCCCGTCCCCGGAGGGCCGGCGAGAAGGACGCCGCGGGGCGTCGGGAGACCTGATTGCTCGTCGAAGCCCCGGCCCCGAGACCGCACCCAGTCTCTCAGCCCCCCGACTCCGGCGAGGTCGTCGAAGGTCTTTGACGGCTCGATGACCGAGAGATGTGGCAGGCGGTCGAATTCCGCTTCCTTCCTCCGTCGCAAGACGTCGAGGTCGACTTGGCCCCGGGCGTCCACGGCCAGGGCCAGGGCGTTTTCCTGCCCGGCGGCGCTGAGACCCGCGAGGACCCGGGGCGCGGCGTCGGGAACCGAGGCCCCCCACTGGCCAAGGATTTCCGCGACGTGTCGGCGAGTCTGTTCGGGCGTAGGACGCGGGTAGTCGAGGAGGTCGAGGGGCGCGACGGGGGCCGGGTCGTGGCTCAGGACGACGACAAATCCCCCGCCCGCGCGGTTGATTTCGAGGAGGTTTTTGAGCCCGCGCGCGGTCCTCGGGTCTTCGAGCCAGGGCTCGGGGTCGAGTAGGACGAGGAATTTGGGGGGCGCGGGGGCCGCGAGAACGTCGAGGAGCTTCTTTTGCCCAGAGGTCGGCGCGGTCTCCCTGAGGTTCTTGACGTCGCGGAGGCCCCTGACGCAATCCCAGAGAGCGAATTGCTCGAAGACTCCCGCGAGTTCCCGCAACGCCCACCGCTCGTCGCCCGCGTCGTCTAGGCGGACCTTGACGCCTCCGAATCCCGCGCGGTGTCGTGACTCGATTTCCGCCGCGAATGTCGTGGTCATCGCGGGCGCTCTCGCTCGTACAGGTCGTTGAGGGCCTTGGCCAGACGGTATTCTCCGCGGGCCGTGAGGCCGACGGTGAACCAGAAGAGCTTGATCATGGCCTCGGGCATCGGTTTCTCCCCGGCCTCGAACGCCTCCCACGTCCGAACCGAGGTCCCGGCGGCGGCCGCGGCGTCGGGGACCGTAAAGTAGTCGAGGTCTAGGACGTCGGCGGCGCGCTCGCGCATGTCCCGTATGGCCTCGCCTGTTCGGCGGTTGTTTTTTCTGATCGTGCGTCGTCGCATAGTCGACTCCCATTGCGTTCGGCCGACGACGGCGGTGCCGGCGGCCCAGTTGATGATTTTCAAACCCATGCCGGCTCCCCGACGTAGCCCGAGAGTCTGCCGCGCCATTTCTCACCGACTCTTGCGCCGGCGAGGTTGGCGCTAGCGAGGTTGGCGCGGGCGAGGTCGGCGAGGGCGAGGTTGGCGCCGGCGAGGTTGGCGCCGGCGAGGTTGGCGCGGTAGAGATCGGCGCCGGATAGGTTGGCACCGTCGAGGTTGGCGCCGTCGAGGTTGGCGCCGTCGAGGTTGGCGTGGTAGAGGTCGGCGCCGTCGAGGTTGGCGTGGTAGAGGTTGGCGCGGGCGAGGTTGATGTCGGCGAGGTCGGCGAGGGCGAGGTCGGCGAGGGCGAGGTCGGCGCGGGCGAGGTTGGCGCTGGCGAGATTGGCGCGGTAGAGGTTGGCGCCCGTGAGGACGGCGCTGGCGAGGTTGGCGCCGGCGAGATTGGCGCGGTAGAGGTTGGCGCCCGTGAGGACGGCGCTGGCGAGGTTGGCGCCGGTGATGTTGGCGCCGGTGATGTTGGCGCCGTCGAGATTGGCGTAGTCTAAGTCAGCGTGGTAGAGGTCGGCGCTGCCGAGGTTGGCGCCGGAGAGGTCTGTCCCGGACAAATCCTTCCGCCCCAATCGAGCCGCCGTGCTCGGATCGAGCGCTTCGTGCGGCAAGACCTCTCCGATCCATGTCCGCCGACGTGCCGCGATCTTGATGGAATCTTTGACGATCTCGGGATCGAACGCGCAGATCCAGACCCGCGAACCTTTCCATTTGTGCGGCTCGCTCGTTCCATGAAGAGCGTCTGACGAGAATATGCGCGGCTCGCCAGGCCCGAGATCCTGGACCCAACCAGGACGCGCTCGCTCTTCGGGGCGCTTGGTTTCGCCGTTGCACGGGTAGCCGTGCTGGTCCGTGCAGACGAAAGCGATCACGTCGCCAGCGTCGATGCAGCGACGCATGAGATCTCGTTGTTCCTTGGTCCAGTGGGATTCGGTCGTCGTCATTTTGTCACCTCCTGTTGATAGATCACAATCAAATCCATTCCGGTTCTCCGACGTAGCCCGAGAGTCTGCCGCGCCATTTCTCACCGACTCTTGCGCCGGCGAGGTTGGCCCGGGCGAACCCCGCGGCTTCGAGTTCGGCGCCGGTGAGGTCGGCACCGGTGAGGTCGGCTCCGGCGAGGTCGGCGCCGGTGAGGTCGGTGCGGGAGAGGCCGACATAGGCCAAGTCGGTCCCGACCAGGCACGCGAGTTCCAAAGAAGCGCCGGCGAGGTCGGCACCGGAGAGGCGCGCGTGTCTGAGGTCGGCACCGGAGAGGCGCGCGCGTCTGAGGTCGGCACCGTTGAGGAGCGCGCGGTCGACGAGAGCCCCCGAGAGATCGGCCCCGTCGAGTTTGGCGTCTCTGAGGTCCGTGCGGCGGAGCCGTGCGCAGACGAGCCGAGAACATCTGAGTTCGGAACGGCGGAGGTCGGCGTCGGCGAGGTCGGCGTGGGTGAGGTCGGTTCGGGGGAGAACGGCTCCCTGGAGGTTGGCACCCGCCAAGTCCAGTCTCCCGAGGCGCACGCCTATGCGCGAGTCTAGGGCCTCGGACGGGGCCACGTTGCCGATCCACGTTCGCCGGCGACTGACTACCTCGGTACCGCGCTCCACGACGTCTTGACCAAAGGCGCAGATCCACACCCGACACCCGGGCCACCTATGGGGCGCGCGCGTGCCGTGGAGGGCGCTGTCCGAAAACGGGACGGGGTACCCGGGCCCGAGGTCTTGGACCAGGCCCGGGTACCCCGGCGTGTCTTCCGGTCTTCGTCCCCGGCGCGTCACGAGGCCGTGGGCGTCCGTGCAGACGAAGGCGATCACGTCCCCGGCGTCTAGGCAACGCTGGAGTAGATCGCGTTGTCCCCGAGCCCAGTGGGATTCGATCGTCTTCGTCGTCATTTCGTCACCGCGTAACCGCCCGCGAAACCGCGCACCGGGTCGCCGTAGACGTCGACGAGGGAGCCGCCGAAATCTGGTGAGGCCATCCACGCGCGCACGGCCCCCTCGTCCCCGCTCACGACGTACTTTTTTCTCCCGTCGGGCGAGGGAAGGGGCCCGGCGAGGTACGAGGCCCCGAGTCTGCACGCGGCCTCGGGTAGCTCGGGAGTCGGCGATCCACGCATGTCCCGGAGTACGTGGTCGCCTATGACGATCCGTGTCGCGTTTCGAAGCGCGCGGGCCGCGGTCTCGATCCACGTCGCGAGTGTCGACGCCGGGATCTTTTGGAAGGCGGCCCGCGACTCCAGCCGCCATGCTGCGAGGTCCCCAGGGCCAACACCCGGACACTCCCCGGCGTAGGCCGCCCGGAGACAGTGATCGGCAGCGGCGACGAGCCGCAACTCGGGAGTCGGGGCGACGCAGAGCAGCGCGCACACCTGGCCGAGAGACGATGCTCGCCAATACTCGGCGGCCGGACGGCCGAAACCGTAGTCACCGGGTCGGTGGTGATCGACGAGGACCGCTCGGACGGAGGGGCCAGACGAACCGCACGCCCCGCAGAGACGGCGACTGCCCGGGGTGTGTTCCTCTGTCAACTCGTCAGGGCACCGGTACGCCCACCAACCGAGACATTCCACCGCGATCCGGGGCGCGCACAAGTCTACGGAGGCAGGACGCCCGCGCGTGTCGAGCAAGCCGTCGGACTGGTAGGCGTTACCCGGGTGTACGCGCCGGCCGTCGACGGCCGCGAACAGGATCTCGCACCCGGCGTCTCGCCCCAGGCGCTCGATTTCGGTCATTTCGGGGTCCTGGGCCCCGAGAATTAGTGTCATTTTTTGCATTGTCCTTCTTTCCCTTCCTTCGTCGCGTTCAGAATCGCCACGGCTATTTCGAGGTCCTGGGTGTTCATTGGCGTCCCAAAGACCCCCCAGCCTCGAATACCGCCGTCTTCTCCGAGATGGCCCTGGACGCATCCCGAAGGACGCCAGACGTTGATCTGGCGATCGGCTATGGCGATGGCCGTCGTCACCCATTGCCGCGCCCACCGGTATCGGGCGAGGCGGAAGACACCCCCGTGGCCGACGAGGGGGAACCATGCGGGTAACAGATGGTGCTCTTTCCATGTCCCCGGTCGCATTGGCGAGTTTGGCGCCAGAGCGTTGACCGCGGCGAGATAGTCCTCGTCGGAGTCGTAGGACTCCGGCGATATTGCTCGGGAAGCGAGATCGCTGTCCAAGTATCTCGCGATGCGGACCACGGCCAGTGTGTCGGCAGAGATCGTCATTCCCACCTACCTTTCTCGCCGACGAGGGGCGCGAGCCACCGCATAGACGTCGAATGAACGAGGCGACCGTGGAACGGGTCGCGTGAGTAACGGGGGGCAAAAAACCGCGCGACCCACACCGCACCGCCGCAATGTCTCGCGAATTCGACGGCGGGGGTCGGGTAGACGGTGCCCGTGAGTGCCCACCCGGAGACGATCGAGAAGAATTCGCGACTGGCGTGGACCTCTTTGCCCACCTCGGCGACGGACCCCGAGTATTCGAGTTCGCAGAGCAACGAGGTTCCCGGTTCGAACGAACTGTTATGCAGGCGAATCGGCACGTAGCCGATCGAGAAATTTTCGTTATTCACAACAACCTCCCACCCTCGCCGATTGCGTAGTTGACGAGATCACCGTAAATCAAATCGCCGTCCTGCCAGCGGCAGTCAGCGGCCTCGGAGATCGTGAGGATCTGAGACTCGTAGGGGCCGAGGGGACCGGGGTGGAAAATTTCTCGCGAGACCCGATCGGCCTCGCCCGGTTCGGCGAGGCGCGCGACGTGGACCGAGCCGCCGGGCAGACCGAAGACGCAGATCCGATACCCCTTGGCGTCGGCCAGCCTCAGCGCGTTGCGCCGGGAGATGTTGTGGGAGCGAATCGCATCCGCCCAACCGCGTTCGGCTTCTTCGCACGCGGATTCCCAAGCGGCGCGCAAGACCGGGTTGGTTTCGATAATTTCGTCGAAGTAGAAATATTCTCCCCATTGATCGAGGGGGAGGAATCGATCGGGCAAGATCCAAGCGGCCACGTCTCCCCCGCTCGCGCCCTCAAAAACCCAGCTCTCCCAGCTATCGCTCTCCGATACAAAATCCGCCGGGTCCTGGTCAACGCACACGGTTTCGCCGTCTCGATACCCGGCTTTGTACGCCTTGGTTGTCATGCTTTCTCCGGTGTGGCGCGGGTCGCTACCCCCGCTTGAGCGTGGTCCCGGGTCGGTTTAGGGCCCGGCCCGGGAGGGCCCTACGTGAGTCACGCGGTGGCGTAGGCCGGGGCCTCGGCGATCACTTGGGCCCCGAAGCGTTCGAGGACGTCTCGGGTGTCTTGCCCGAAACCTCCCTCGTGCGCGGCCCGGGTCACGGCGTTCGCGGCGTCGGCGACCGTGCCCCCCGGTTCCCGGGAGTAGGCAAGGGCAAAGGCTTTTGCCAGTCGCTCGCCCGCGCTCTTCGGGGCACCCGCGCGGACGGCTCCCGATACCAGCCGATCAACCTCGGCGGCCATGTCAAAGCGCAGTGTCCGCGCGTGGCCCCACGACCCGAGAAAGTGATCGATCTTTTGCCGCGCGGCCTCGACGCCATCGCGGACGCGGGCGGCGATACGATCGACGTCGCCAACGTGTCGCTCGCGGACGGTCTCGATCTGAGCCTCGCCGATGACGATGAGGTTGAGGCAGAGATTGCGAAAGAGCACGGCCTCAACCGTCACCGCTCCCCGGCCGTCGTCGCTCGTTCGCAGTCGAACGCCGGCCTTGAACACGTCGCCGGCCGCGAGGTCAACGACGTGATCGGGCATCCAATAGGCGTCAGCGCGGACGCGGCACCGCTCAGCGTCGTAGACTATCTCGGCCCGGGCGTCTGCGAGGGCCGGTGTCGCGTCGCGGAGGAATTGGTCCACGTCGTAGGCCGCGTAACGAGGCGAGACGATGGCATACGTCGCCCATCCCGCGCCCTCGACGTCTCGACGCAAGCGCATTGTCGCCTGAGGCCCGTCGTCGGCGTCGAGGGCCATGAGCTGCGCCGAGACGTTGAACGCGCGCAGTTCCGGGTCACAATTTTCGCGCAGATACGCGGCCCCGCGGCCGAATCCCGCGCGGGCGCAGAGCGAGGAAAAGGCCCGGGGCTCAAGACGCGCCCCGCCGCGAGCCTCGCGGCCCTCGCGGTAGAGAACGCCGTCCGCGCGCAAGCGCATTTCGGCGAGGGGCACGATCATATCCCGACGCCCCTCGGCGGCGACGGTAGCCGCGACCCCGTCGGCGGCCTCGGCGAAAAGGGGGAGGGCGTCGACACGACGGCGCTCGGTGGCGAAATTCTCGTCACCGAGGTCCACAACCCGAGTCCCGGCGGCGAAGACCGGGGGAGGGAGGGAGAAACCCGCGCGGGTTGCCGCCTCTTCGTCGTCGCGGATTCGGGCGACGGCGACGGGTGAGATGGTGCCGCTGGGTGTCGGCACCGGGGCCCCCGCGGGCAGGGCGGCGAATTCGGCGAGGTCGGTTTCGGTGATCGTGGCCATGGTGTTTGTCTCCGGTGTGGCGCGGGTCGCTAGTCCCGCGTGAGCGTGGGCCCGGGTCGGTCTACGCCCCGACCCGGGAGGGGCGCGGCGGGGCTAGTCGACGTCGGGGTGATCGATCCGATCCCACGAGAAATATTCGCTCGCGTCAAGTGCCTCGACGAGCGCGGCGTATTCCGGACCCCCCTTGTCGCGGACGTCGGCGAGGTGGGAGGCGATGACGTCGATCGCCGGCCGGGATTCGCCTGCCGGCCGGTAGCGGACGGTTTCGGTCGGCCGGCCCGGGTCCCGACACACACCGGCGGACCACGACGCGCGCCAGCATCCGCACCGCACGCACACATCATCCCACGCCAGACCCGTACCCCCCGTCGCCCACGCCCCCCACTTGGGATGTGTGGTCCGCCAGTCGTGACCCTCGGCGTGGGGGCATTCGGGCTCGGGGGGGAGGTGTGTGTGACTGGCTGAGCCGGACAGCTCTTCGATCTCGCCGTCCGGGTGGACGACGGTGGCGGAAATGGAGTAGGTGACTTCGACGCCCCCGGTCTCGCAGAGCCGGGAACAGTCGACATCCCACCCTTCGACGATCTCCCTCGCCACGTCGTCGAGGGCCTTGTCCGAGGCCACGGCGTGGGGGTGGGCGTGGGCGAGATCGAGCGGTGTATATGTGTCGTCGGGCGTCGATACCCCGCACAAGACCGAGCCCCCCCACCGAGGGAGACCGAGGGCCCGAGCGACGTCGGACACCGAGGCCCCGGCGCGGATGAGGGCCGAGGCGGCCTCGGCGAGACCCGGGGCGTCGAGATCGTCCGGGTTGCGTAGGGCGACGGTCACGCGATCGTCGGTGCGAGCGGCGCTGAGTAGGACGCGAGGGGTGAGGGTGGGGGTGTGCATGGTAGGCTCCGGTGTTGCGCGCCCGTCGGGCGCTAGGTATTCAGTGTGCGGGAAGGATCGCGTAGCGATCCCAGCGCTCGCGTTTTGCCGCCGCGAGCGCATGCGCGCGGCTGTCTTCGGCGATCGTCCAGAGGACGCATTGCTCGTGCAGGTAGAGGCGCGCTTCCCAGCCCGTATCTACCTGGACGAGATCGAAATCTGGCCCCGAATACTCGCTTGTCCATTTTGCGTAGATTCGCATCTATCCCTCAGTGTTGCGCGCCCCGCTGGGCGCTGGGTATTTGCCGGTGGGCGGTTCCCGACCGGACACCCGCACGGTAGCAGACCCGCGCCATCCGGCAAGTGACGCGGATCACACGGCTAAGCCCCCGGAATCCTTAGCCTTTCTTTCCCAGCCCCTTCCGCGTCCGGTCCCGCGTGTGATCTAGATCACCACCTGCGGGGCGGGTTCGAGCGGGCCCGCTCCCGCGCCCGTTCCCGGGCCCGGGCCCGGCGTTCGCGGGCCCGGCGTTTCGAGCGGGCTTTCTTGAATGATTCCCACCACGCGCGGTGGAGCTGTGTGTACAGGCGGGCCTGTACCGCGCGTTTCGAGATGCCCAGTTCGATTGCCAGGGCGTCTTGATCGCCGTCGAGTTCGACGACGAGCCGGCGAAAAGCCCGCCCCTTTTCAGTCAGAATCTTGGCCACGGTTCGAGGATAGAAAACCGGCAGGGACAAACGCAAGCGAAAAACACACCCCGACGCAAAGGAAAGACTTGACTCTCGGCGAAACGTGCCTATGCTCTGGACCGTGTACGGTGCCCGATACGACCCCGAGGCCGCGGCCAAGTCGCCCATGCTCCGCCAGAAAACGATCTGTGACGGCCAGCTCACGGGCCGTTGCTGCGTCCATTTCTGGCGTCACGTCGTGAAAGTCGACACCGTGAACCCCGAGCACCTTCGTCGCGGGCAGACCATCCTCGCCTGCACCATGACCCCAGACGAGACGTTCGGCTTCAGTTCCGACACGATGCCCGTCGAGTGCAACCGCTACCGCCCGCGCGGGCGCGGGCTCCGCGCGTGGTTGAGGTTGGCCCCGGACCCAGGGGCCTATCGCGAAGACCCCTATCTGCCCCTGGCCCCCGACGAGAAGAAGGACGACGATGCTGGAACTTCTGGAACGTGAACGTGACCGACTGCGAAACCTGCCGAGAGTCGAGGCCCGAGACGTCGTGCTCAACACCGTCTTTCCTCTCTTCGAGGCCCTCGTCTCCTACGTCGACGAGAACTCGATCGGGACGGTGGCGGACGCCGATTTCGTCGACGTCTCGGAGAAACTCGTCCATTGTCAAAGCTCCCTACTGATCAAGGCCCTTCACGCCGCGGGCTATCTCGAAGAGACCGGCGACATAGAAATGCCCTACCGCCCGACGCCGGCCATGCCCCCGTTCGTGGCCCGGGACTTCGAGGAAATTTCGCAAATCACCGCCGAATGGCTCGCGGCTCTCGCCGAAGTTCGGTTTGAGGAGGAATCGGATGACGACGACAACGATGACAACGACGCCACCGGAGACGGAGGAGACTCGGCCCCCGATGTCGGAGACGGAGACGGAGACGGAGGATCTTGAGGACCTCGACGACGACGACGACGACGACGACGACGACGAAATCGACGACACTGAAATCCGCATGAGGGTCGACGCCGTTCGTCGGCGTCAATCTCCGCCAGCGCCCCCATCCCGACCCCCGCCCAGTGGGGCCATGCGCGCCTACCGCAAGGAGGTCGATGACGACCTGGCGGAGATCATGTCCGGTCTCGAATTCGGGACGGGCGCCCACTCGGTTTCCGTCTACCGGCTGGAGCCCGAGATCGACGAGGAGACGGGGAAACAGATCGTCGGTCACCAACAGACGTTTCACCGCGCCATCACCGCCGACGAGATTCAGAAGCGGTTTGGCGGCGGTCGGTACCGGGTGACGATTCGCGGTCCCCGGGCCAACGGCAAGGGCAACGTCTACAAGCAACAGAAGATCGTGGTCATCGCCGGGCCACCGATCCCCCTCCCCGACCCCCGCGAGAAGCGCCGCGAGGCCGAGGAGGCGAAGAAGCGCGAGGCGGACATGCTCTCGAAGGTGCTCGACCAGGCGAAGCATCGCGAGGAGATGTTGCGGAGGGAACTTATGACGGCGCAGGAAAAACAGACCGACCTGCTTCTGGCCCTGGCGACGAAGAAGGAGGACCCCGCCGCGGCCCTGACTCCCATCTTGACGATGATGCGCGAGGAGGCGGCGCGGCGCGACGAGCAGCGTCGCGAGGACGAGCGCCGTCGCGAGGAACAGCTCCGGTTGGAGCGCGAGGAGCAACGCCGGCGCGACGAGTTGGCCCGCGAGCAGCAAAACCGACAGTTCGAGTTGCAGCTCAAGCAGATGGAATTGCAGATGAAGGCGAGCGAGGCCCAGGCCCGCGCCGTCGAGGAGCGAATGCGTCACGAGCGCGAGGTGCAGATGAAGATGTCCGAGCAGCTCGCCGAGATCCAGCGCCAGGCCAACGAGACGACGACGAACCTCCTCATGGCCCAGCTCCGCGAGAAAGACAAGACCAAGAACGGGATCGAGACGGCGCTGGAGATGTACCGGACGATCAACGAAATCGCCAACCCCCCGGGCGAGGAGAAGCATGTGGCGGAAAAAATCTTCGACAAGGTCGCGGAGTCGGCGCCCGCCGTCCTCGCGGGCTTCAAGTCGATGAGGGTGGCACAACCCACACCCCCCGTGGCCCCGGGCACCGTCGCCGTCGTCGAGGGTCACGAGACTCTGCCCCCGCTCCCGCGTCTCGACGCCTCGGCGGCCCAAGGCGAGCCCTCAACCCCTACCCCCACCCCTAACGCCACCGGCGCGGGCGAGGGAGGGGAAGAGCGCCGAATCAACCCCCTCGTCGACTTTCCCCCGGACCTTGCCTACGCCTCAGAGGACATGCAGACGGTCATCGAGGAGCTGGTCCATCGACTCGACTTGGCCATGCAGAAGGGCCTCGACGTCGACGAGGCCCACGCCAAGTGCATCGTCCCGCTGCCCGAGGCCGCGCGCGCGTTCCTCGCCGGTCTCGAAACCGAGGCGTTGATGGACTTCTTCACGGCCAACGTCCCCCCAGACTGGCCTCTGTGCTCGCTCGCCGGCGAGAACATGGTCAGAATGCTCCACAAGCGCCTGTCCACGTAGTAACGTGGGGGCATGAACTCACAGACCCCCCACGCCATGAGACAGAACGCGACGATGGCCGACACCCTGCGGGCGATGCGGGCCCTGGCCCGGCGCGGGTCCGAGGACCTTGAAATCCGCGGGCTCGTCGAGAGACTGACCTCGGGCATCGCCTCGGGAGACTACTCGTCCGAGGTCCTAGCCATCTACTACTGGGTGACGCAGAACATCCGGTACCTGCGCGATCCCTCGGGCGTCGAACTCGTCAAGACCCCCCGCCAAGTCCTTCGGTCGAGAGCCGGGGACTGCGATGACATGGCCGTGCTCCTCGCGGCCATGCTCCTCGCCGCCGGTAACTCCGTGTCGTTCGCCGTCGCGTCCTTCCGTCCCGGGCCCCTCCCCCTTTTCTCCCACGTCTACGCGGAGGTCGACACGCCCCACGGCAAGATCGCGCTCGACCCCGTGGCCAACCGCGTGACCGCGCAGATGCTCGGCCGCATCCGACACAAGGCGTCGATTCCCGTGGGCGTCGGCGACCCGGGCGCGGGTGTCGGCGCCGCGCCCCACGTCGGACCCGACGGCGGAAACGTCTACTCGGTCTTCGACTACGACCGCGGGCGCTACGACTACTTCGCCGCCCCCTCACGCCCCATCCCCCCTACCGGACGCTTTCGCCGTCCGTCGACGGTCGCCGGGGTCCTGGGCACTCACCCCGAGGCCGTGGCCGCGAGGTTGCCCGCGGGCGCGAGGAAGACGGGCTCGGGGGACGAACCCCGTGGCGTCATCGCCGTGCGCCGGGGCCCTCTCAGAATTCGTCCCACTTGGCTATGGGCGGCCGCGGGGTTCGTCGTCGGCGCTCTGTACATGCACCGGAGGATGGGGTGAGTCTGTCTAGAGCCGAGAAAAATTTTCGTCTATGGCACGACAAGGAGCCCGATGACGTTTTTGAGGTTCGCACTCGACGTCTCGACGAGGAATTTTTCTCGCCCGTCGGGTGGGCCGAGAACATCGTCTATGAATCCGGGAAGTGGGAGGAGGGCGGAAAAACGTTCCTCTACGACCACGATTTCACGTCCCGTCCCCTCGTCTACGTGCCGGACTCGTTGTCCGACGGCGACGTCATAGGGTCGCGTATAAAGACGACTTCTTTACTCTCTATTCGCAATAAGAATGCGGAGAATGCTTTTGCGTTATTGGGTACGGTTAAAGAACTCACTATGCGCGACTCTGGGGGCCGGATTGTCGAGATAGACGTAGGAAGAGAAGCATATTTGTGTTCGACACCAGACCGCAAGGGACTTCTTGTGCTGTCTGATGACATCGTCTTAATCGTGCGCGGTGGTAAAATGTCAGTAACCTCCCGCGGTATAGTGAAATAGCCTATACACCTTGCCTTTGAGGCACCCGCATTTCCCAGTGTAGAATGGGGTTGCGACGGTCTCCGCATTGCCGGTAGAGTCGTTGCGCGACCTCTCACATGGGAGTGTGTGTTGAAACTTCTCATCGTCAACCCCGGGCGCAAGGGCGCGAGAAAGGTTCGCCGGCGTCGGCGCCGGCCCAAGCCCGTGCGATTCAGTTCGACACGGCGTAACCCAAACAAGAAGGAAGAGAAGAAAATGGGAATGTCTACTGCCGCTCGAAAGGCGGCCGCGAAGAAGGCCGCGGCCACGCGCAAGCGAAACGCCGCGAAGAAAAAAGCGATCCGAAAGGCGGCCGCGAAGAAGGCCGCGGCCACTCGCCGGAAGAAAGCCGCGGCCAAGAAGAAGGTCGCTCCGAAGAAGAAGGCTGCGAGTCGGAAGAAGACCGCGAGCCGGAAGAAGACCGCGAGCCGGAAGAAGCTCGCGAGCCGGAAGAAGACACGGCGGCGGCGGAAGACAACTCGCGCCCAGGCCCTCAAGCGCGCGCGCGCCGCGCGTCGGGTCAAGGGTAAGCACTCTCGTAGCGCCCGGACCGTTCTGCGCCGATCGTCATCCCGGGCCAAGCGCGGAGTCGCTCGCACCTACCTGCGGGCGCGGGGCATCGCCAAGCGCACGGCCTCTGGCCGCATGCCCGCGGGCGCCGCGAAGCTCGCGCGGGCCTATGGCCTGACCCGCATCAACCCCTCGTGGAAAGCCGGTCTCCGTGACCTCAAGACCCTGGCGCCGATGATCGGTGTCACGGTCTCGGGTCTCGTGCTCGGGACCGCGGGCGGGTACTGGCTTGGGGCCAAGATCTTGCCCAAGCTCCCCGAGGGCATGCCCAAGGCCCTTCGGGCCAACATCGTCCCCATCACCGCCGGCGGCATCACCTTCGCCGCGTACATGGGCCTGAAGAACAGTCGGAACATGCAGAAGTGGGCGCTGCCCGTGCTCATGGGCGGGATGTCCGCGGCCACGCTCCTGGTCATGCTCATGTCCAAGACCGGGCAGGGCCTCATGGCCAAGCTCGGCATCCCCCTGACCGTCGACGTCGCGACGCTGAGCGCGGAGGCCGCGAAGAAGGACGCGGCCAAAGGCCAGGCGCCGGGCACCGAGGTCGCCAAAGCCTCGGCCTCGGCGGCCGAGGGCAAACCCGCCGCGGGTCTCGGCTCGTACATCACCGTCTCCCAGTACCTCGGGGCCTACGCGGCAGAGATCGATCCCTCTGCCTCGCCGTCGTGGTACGGGCGTCGGGACATGGCCATGGGCGACTACGTCGACGCCGGGCCCCAGGAAGCCTTCGGGGCCTACGCGGTGAGCGACTTCCCCGTCCACACCCCCGGTCCCGGGGACAACGTGAGCGTTCACGCGCAGCTCTCGGGTCTCGGGGCCTCGTACCCGCCCGGCGGTTACGGGGCGGCGGACGGCGAGGGCTACGTCGACGACGCGCTGCCCGTGGACGACTTGGAGCTTGAGGAGACGCCGGGTGGGACGATGATCACTCGCGCGTCGCTGAGCGGCGGCATCTTCGAGGGGTCGTCGATCTGAACCAACTTGGCCCGGTGTCGTGTTGACGCCGGGCTCTCTAAAACCGAGGGAGCGGCCCCCTCAGACAAAAAACTCGCCGAGGAGATGAAAGAAAATGGCACGACTTGACGGCGTTCGCGAGAAGCGACACCAACCGTTCTACGATCACTTGGTCCGAGGCATCGGCATCAGTTCCGTCCAGACTTCGACGGCGCTGTTTGGCAACGCCAACATCGGCAACCGGGTGCTCACCAACCTCCAGGTCGCCGGCGTCCTCGCCTCAGACCAGACCTACGTCATCCGCACCCTCCGGTGCCAGATGGCTTTCCAGGGCCTCGCGGACACCGAGTTCGGCACCTTCGGTACCCTTCCCGACCTCCAGGCGTCGGCGACGGGGACGAACTCTCGGGCCGAGGACCTCTACGCGCTCGTGGGCTATGGGGCGACGTTCGAGCTGAACGTCGGCGACAAGCCCATGTTCTTCGCCCCCCTCTGGTACGCGCCGGCCGGCGGCGGCCCGTCGGGGTTCACGACCAACAACTCGCGGCAGGTCATCACCAACGGAGCCGCGAGCCACGAGGCGATTCTGAAGCTGGGGAAACCGATCCACGTCCCCGCGCGTCAGAACTTCAACGTTCAGATCCAGTTCTTCCCCTTCGCGCGCCTGGGCGCGGGGCAGGGCGGCGCCTACGTCGCGGATCTGAGCCCGCTCGACTACCTGAATCAGTTTGACGGTCGGAAGGAAGTCTCCTTCATCGTCGACGGCATTCAGACCCGCGACGTCCAGTAACGACGCCGCGACAACCGGCGCGGGGTCTGACGTCTACGTCGGACCCCGCGCCCCAATAACGTCTCGCCGGGGTGCCTCGTGTCCGAACCCTACGACCAATCTCACAACGAACGCCCTCGGGACGTCCTCACCGCCCACGTTCTCAGGCCCTTCAAACGCGCCGTCGACGTCGCGAGGAACCGCGTCAACGACCTGCGCCGGCGCATGGCCCATCCCGCGTTCCTCGACCAGTACCCGGCCCGCACAGTCCCCTACGTCTTCTCGAAGCTCTACGGGCCCTTCGGCCTCGTCGCCGCGCGGAGAAACGGGGCCGTGGGATTCGAGGGCCGCGCACCCGTCGCCGAGGCCGGCGACTTCATCCTCCCCCGGAACGACATCGTCCGCGTGAACCGAGAGGGCGCGTTCTACTGGACGGCGACGAACATCGCCGGCTACTACTCGCTGACCTACGACGCGGACCCGGGCCTCGCGGCCAACCCCGGGGTCATCTCGGCGCCCGTCGCCGACATCTTCGACCCCGTGTTCCCGAACAACGGCGGGGCTCTCGTCGTCAACAACTTCTTTGGCAACGGCGTGCGCATCTGCTTCGACCTCGTGCTCTACGACAAGAAGCGGGGTCGACGGCTCCACGAAAACTCACTCCCCCCGCAAGTCCTCTGCGGTCAGGGCTACGCGAACAAGACCAACGCCAGTCCCATTCGCTTCGACCCCAACACCGAAATCGAGCCTCGCCTCCGGTTGCTTGAAGTCCGCCCCGACGACTTGCTCGACACCGACCAGGCTTTCGACGCCGCGCAGTTCGCCGGCTACCTCAGTCTCAACTTCATCGGATACAAGGTGCTTGAGGTATGAACGACACCGAGACCATGCTCGTCAACGAGTACCGACGCATCGAGCGCGCGCTCGCCCGACGCCGGGCTCAGGTCGCGGCGCTGGAAAAGCAGGCGGCGCGGGCCCCGGCCTACGCCGTCGAGCGACCGAAACGCTACGCCGTCGAGTTCTCGTTCGAACCCGGCGACCTTCAGGAACAGAGCAAGTCCTTCCTCGTCGACGGCGGGACGCGGTTCAAGTGTCTGACCGTGGAGTCGAACCTGCGGGTGGTGGGGAATGTCCGTGTTGACGATGGAGGTGGCGGGGTTCTCACCGGGCAATCCGTTCAGATGACCCTCGGCTACGGGTTCGGTGACGCTGGCGGGTCGTACAGGAACGAGTTTTTCTCGTTTCAATGGGCGATCCGCGACACGGGTTCAGATCGGGAATGGCAAAACGAGAAGATGCCCGACGTCTTTCTCATGTCCGGCCACCTCGCGCCCCTCTGGTTGCCGATTCCCTCGGTCGTCGAGGGCGGAAGTCACGTCGCCGTCGACATCGACCCGCTTTTCAACCGGGTAGTGACGCCCGGGTCCCCGGACGGCTTGCTCGCCACCATCACCAAGTACATCGTCCAGATTTCTTTCCACGGCGTGGAGGTGGCGGGATGAGCGCGGCAAAGAGTTTGTGGAGGGAACTGGGGAGGCTCGCGAACAAGCTCGACGACGTGGAGAAACGCGTGCGTCGGGTCTGGGACCCACCGCCTGCCGAGGGTCGCGAGACGCCTTTCTGGGGACGCAAGGCGTTCGTCTTTGACCCCTTCGACACGGCGCCCGCCGAGTCTCCTCTCGTTCAGAGCGCGGGGCGAGTTACGCGCGTGACCAGACTCACCTACAGTGTTCAGCATACGAGGAACGCCGGCGAGCCCTTCTTCGTAGCCGTCAAGCTGCCCATGCGCTCGACGCCTCGCGGGCTCGTCGGGACACTTGACTACGCTTTCGACTTCGAATGGACGTTCTCGATCGGCTCGACAGAGCGTCAGTATTCGACGTCGCTCCCGCGTCCCGACGGCTGGAACTGGTTGTCTCGAAAGTCACTCGGAAATCCAGAGGTCGGTTCGAATCTCCTGTTCAATCCCATGCACCCGCTGACTCTCCGCACCAACGAGTTTCTGACTTTCCGCGTGCGGCCGACTTTCTGGTCGCGCGATCCTTGGTCGACTGGTGAGCAGGTGATTGTGAACATCGCCTATGCCGGGTATCGGACATTCGGGTACGGGGGGAAAGGCGGCTGGCGATGACGAGGGACATCGACGAGTTGAAGGGGTTGCTGGAAGCGAACAAGCGCGCGCTTCAGATCCTAAACCAACAGATCGCCGCGTTGTCCCCGGGTCCCGATCCCACCGAGGCCCGGGAAGCCGGACGCTTCCCCTACCTCTACGCGGTAGTCGACGGCGACGGCGAACCCGGAGTCCGAGTCGTCGACCCCGTGGCCACGTCGATTGTCAGCTCTCTCGACGAGCGACGTGATTTTCGCGGGCAGATTGTCATTCAGTCCGATGCCTCGTTTGTCGTCACCCACGTCCTCACGGCACTCCGAGCCGATGTCGGTCGTATTTCATCTTTCCCGTTTGTCGCCGGGGGAAACGAGGGTCTGGCAACCTTCCTCGGCATTCAGGGGGGAGGACCGAGTCTTGACGGGGCAGCGAGGTCTGCCCCCGACGTCGAACTCGGCTTCGTCGAGGTCGGAAGCGGGCGCGTGTTGTTCCAGGCCGAGGAGTCCGCGGGGACGACTCGGGTGACAGACGCTTTGTTGACGGGCGAGTTCTTCAACTCCACGCGATTGTTCGCTATCAATCAGGTGAACTCTGTTGGTCACGGCCCCAACACGCCGTTCGACCTCGTGTCCGAGTGTTTGTTGCCGCCCAACGACGTCATCGAGGTCATCGTCCGGCCCACGTTCTACAACAACCTCTCAGACGCCAACGGCGTCGTGCCCTGGCGCGTCTACGTCGCGCTTCTCGGCTACAAGATCTTTGGAGACTGAAATGCGTAGGCTCGTCGAGCAACAGAAGGAGATTGACGAACTGCTTACGCGTGTCGAGAGACTGCGCGCTCGTCGACGGGACCGGGTTCGGGACGGAGATCGAATTGACTATGCGTTTGTCGACTCGATCACGTTCTCGGAGCGCGACAACGCGGCGCAGAACATCGTCTTTACCGTCCCTCAAGAGACTGACTACGTCGCCGAACGTCTCTCGTTCTACCCGTCCTACCGCTTCGTGACGACCGACGAGGCGGCGAACGGGCCCGACGAGATTCCCTTTCGGCCCTGCGTCTTCAGCGGATACGAGGGGGCGATGCTCAACTCCTTCGAGCTGGATTCGGTGGCGGGGATCGTTGATTGTGTCGTCGACATCTCCGAGGACTACCGCCTCGGTTCGAAGACGAAGTCGAGGCGCTACCAGAACATCTCGACGCCCGTGTCGATGTTCTACTCGGGCGCCATCAACTACCGGCAGGGGTTCTCCGTCGGCGGCGTTCTCTCGGCCGACGTGCGTTACGACGGGTTCGAGTTCGCGTCGACCATGCCCTTCCCCTGCCCCTATCTCTTGGCCGGCGGCAGCTCGCTGACGATTCGCATCGCCCCCATTCTCGCGGCTCAACGACTCCCGACGACGGGGCCCAATGCCGATCCCACGCAACAGAATGAGTACCGGGTGACGGCGGTGCTCGAAGGCTTCAAGAAGGTGTGGAAATGAGCAACTCCCGGCGCCCCTATCGCACCGTCGACCATCGTCTACCGCTTCAGCGCGGGCCCGGACACCCCCTCGGGTTCATGCGCACGGTCCAGGCGAAGACCGCGCAGTTGACGCGCGAGGTCGCGGGTCTCGTCGACCGCCTTCGCTACCGATACGCCGACGGTGTTCCGGCGGCGTACAAAAATGAGGTGGTTTTCCGGCCGCGTTCTGAGACGGTGTCGGTTGTCGTCGACGCCGCGCAGACGGTTCTGGCGAACGTCGTGGTCCCCGACGCCGTGACCCATTCCGTTCCCGTGGTCTTCGAGGGGCCCGGGGTCTTCTGCGCCCGGTACATGCACGTCGAGTTCTACCAGCGAGTGTGGGGTGGCGACGGTCTTGGGCACGCGGGCCGCGAGTACCGCTTCACCATCCCCCCGAGCAAGAGCTTTGTGCAGTTTCAGGGGGCTCCGGGCTCGATTCCCGGCGACACGGCGAAATGGTCACTGCCCTTGGGCCTTGTCTCCGGGAGCATTTCCGAGGATCGTCGGGACCTGGGCGTGGTCTTCTTCTGGAACCTCGTCGACCGCGACTCGGGCCGGAAGTTGTCCGAGGACTTGATCTCACACCAAGTGCTCCTGCCCGGCGGGTTTCAGAACCAGGTCAACGGAAACCTGTTCGAGTTCGCGACGCCCTGGCTCTTTGAGCGCGCGGGCGTCCTTGATTTTCAGTTCCGACTGACGACGCCCATCCTCCAGCCTGACGTCTCCTCGGGGATCTTTCCCTTCGACTGGGACGACCGCGAGGACAACGGCACGCGCCGAAACATGGAGGTGGTCGTGAGGTGCGAGCTTCACGGCACGAAGTTCTACGACGACAGAGACGCTCTCTTCAGGGAGGCCGTATGACCGCGCTCTGGCCCTCTTGGTTCCTGGCCGACGCCTCGGTTCGACCCTTTGCCCGCGAGCAACGTGTCGACGTAGCGGCCTCAGACGCCCCGACGCTGAACGACGAGGAGTTCATCGTCTTCGAGAACCGGACGAAGCGAAATGAGATCGAGATCGTTCGTCGCATCGTCCCCTACGCCATGCGCCGCACCGACGTCGGTACGCCGTCCGAGGCGTTTGCCCGCATCCCCCCGGCCGAGGGCGACGGCTACTTCGGGTTTTCGCCCAAGGTCGGGGGCAAGACGGCGTTGGTCCTCGACACGAATCTCAACGCCCCGCGGACGGCGGCCGGGGCCCTGAACGCCGAGCGCGTCCGCCGGGGTGTCATCACCTCGCTCTCGGATTCGCCGTGGGAAGACGCCCAGGCGTACAACCCGCTCATGGCCATCGCCGTCCCCAGCGAGGTCGTTTTCCAGGTCACGTTCAGCGTCCTCCCCGCGGCGACGGCGAGCCCTATTCCCAACCCCTTTGCCGTGGGCGGGGCCGGGGGCGCGCGGCGCGTGGACTTCGCGGGGGTCGTGGTGACGGGAGTCGTCATGCCCCAGCACCTTTACGACCGAGTTGTCGAGGAGATCGAAGATGACCGACGACGATAGCCTTCTTGGTGACTGGGAGCTTGACGGCGAGGACGAGGCGGCGGTCGTCGCCGAGAAATCGGTTGATGTCGCGAGGGCGCAGGAACAGCGCTCTGTCGCCCTCGTCGCGGTATTCGATGCCTCTGGGCAACCGGTCGTCGCGCGGACGGTCATGGACGGGGGCGTGGCGAAGCGCCTGGAGGACTGGCGGACGCCGACTCCCGACGAATACAACGCCCTGATGTGGGGAGGGAAGATCGTCAAGGGCGGCGTCGTGGGCGAGAGGGTCCCCGCCGGGACACGGCTCTCCGAGGCCCTGCAACGTGTCCCCCTCGGCGCGGCAGACGGCCAGAAACGCGACTGGAAAAAGATCGGATTGTGGACCGTGGGGACGGTCGTGGCCCTGGGCGGCGGGTACTACGCCTATCGGAAGTGGTCGGAGGCGAGAGGTAGCTGATGCCCGTGGCCCAACCGTCGTCGTGCGGTCCCTATAACTGGTCGCCATCGAAGTCGATGGACACCCTAGACCCGCGCTTTCGCCGGCCTCTTGAGCGGCTTCTCTCGCGCATGGCCTCTTCAGGTCTCCCGTTCCGCGTCCGGGGCACGCGGCGGACGATGGACGAACAGTGCTACGCGAAGTGTCGGGGGTGGTCTCAGATCTCCGACCCCTCGCGCGGCGCCCACACCGCGGGCTTCGGCGCGGACCTGAGCCCAGCCGACCCTCGGGCGAAGGGCACCGGTCTGTCCCCCGACGGCAAGACCGTCACGAACACCGTCGCCTACACGCACTACGCGGCTTTGGGCTCGGTCATCGCCGCCGAGTTCCCGGAGCTGAGATGGGGCGGGACGTTCGGGTCCCGGGGACGGATCTACGGGTGGGACCCGGGCCACGTCGAACTCCGGGGCTACACCCGACTCCTGCCCGACCGCGGTTACTGGCGGTGCGAGGGCGGGAGGGCCGTGGAGATCACTGACACCGCTGAGAAGGCGAAGGCCGCCGTCGAGCGCGCCGTCGACGAGGGAGACGCGCGGGGGGGCGGTGTGCTATTTCTGGTCTTGGGGGCCGCGGGGTTGTGGTTCCTGACTCGAAAAAGGACAAGACGATGAAGATTTCTGACATCCTCGACAACGACCTCATCGACCTCGACGTGCGCCTCAGTCTCCGGCTCGTCGCCAAGATCCCGTTCCTCGGCAAGAAAGAACTCGTCGAGGTGAAACTCCGGGGTTTCGAGGACGAGGACGGCGACCTCAAGCCCGAGTTCTTCGTCGAGCTGGAGTTCCTCGACCGAGACACCATCCCCCCGACGAACATCGAACTCGACCCGAAGCTCGTCGTCGGGGCCCTCGCCGGGACGACAGGGGGCCTCCAAAACCTCTTCGCCGCCGTCGCCGACGGGCTCGACAAAAAAGGCATCAAATTGCCCCTGTCCATGGGATAATGACGCATGGCCCGGTACCGCGACCCCCATCTCGACCCCCTCCGCGCCCCGACCCCGCGCGGACAGCACCCCTACGCGGTGCGCGAGAAGGCGTCGCGCAACCCCCAGCACATGTACGAGACGCGAGACTCGCTGGGAAACTATCGTGGCCTACCGCCCCCCACACCCTCGCCGCAAGCCGCGCCGCCCCCGGCCCCCGCACGCGGTCAACCTGACTCTTTCTGGTCGAATCCCCTGGTGTGGTTGGGGATCGGCGGCCTTGCCGCCTACTTCTGGACCCGCGCCACGACCGAGGACGACGAGCCGCCGATGGTGTTCGAGAACCCGGCCCCGGCCCCGGCCCCGGTTCCCCCGCAACTGACTGTCGCCCCCGTGGTCGCCCAACCACCCGCCGCCTTCCCCGTAGTCGCCGCGCTTCCCGCCGCGGCCGCCGCGCCCGTTCAATCGCCACCCTCGACCGGAGATAAGGCCACAGCGGCTCCGACGAAGAAACGGCGCGTGCGGAAGACGACTCAGGCACGAGACCCGGTCACGGGCACCTACCTGCCCGCGGGGACGCGAAAGAAACCCATCGTCGAAGGGAAGAAGTGAGATGTACGTGAGTGGATTCGGAGCACCCGTCGCCGACCCCGGCGCCGAGATTGTCAAGAAGCAGCGTCTTCAGCGTCAAAAGAAACGACGCAAAGCCCGTCGCGAGGCGGCGAAGAAGGAGCAGCGCGGGGGGAAGAAGGCCCAGCGGGGAGACGGCGTTCAGCGCCTCCCCCCGCAGCTCCCCGTGCGCGAGGAAGTGCCCCAGACCAACTACACGGTCACGTCGACTCCAGACGTCGCTGAAGACGAGCGCGGCTGGTTGCTTCCGGCGGCGGGGGGCCTCGCGGTCCTCGTCGTCGCGGGTCTCGTCTGGCGCGTGTCGTCGAAGAAAGGTCGCCGGCGGTGAACTACGTCAAATTCAGGGAAATCGAACCCGTCTTCGGTGGCTTTGGCTCCGAGGCCGACCTGTTGCGTGACGCCGACAGGCTTCTGACGCCTTTGCCCGGCCCCATCGTCGCGGCTCTCGACAGGGCCCCGATGCCGCGAAAACAGCGGGCGCTGGTCAAGAACCGCCCGACGATGTTCTTCGTCGCCCTCGCCGAGACCGCGCGCTGGCTCCTCGTCAAGTTCATCGAGCGCGTGCAGCTCCGCGCCCGCTCGTCGACCTACCGGGTCGGTGGGGTCCTGGTGAAGATCGCTCCGCGCAACGAGCGGGACCCCGCGAGGCTCGCCGCCCAGTTCCTCACCGTCGCCAACCGCAACCCCGTGGCCGCGATGCAGGTGGCGGGGCAGATGGCGGGAGAGATCGCCACGGCCCTCGCCGCGGCCGCGGCTGCCGGCGCCCAGAAAGCCTACGTGGAGCCGGCTCTCGTCGCCGGGCGCGCGGGGTCGAGGGCCGCGGCGAAGGCCCAAAAGGACGCCTCTCGGGCCGCGTCGCAAGCCGCGGTGGCGGCGAAGAAGGCGGCGGAGGACGCCGCGCGGGCCGCGGGGAAAGCGGCGGCCGACGTCAAGCGCGCGGGGGCCAAGGCGGCGAAAGACGCCGTGGACGCGACCATGTCCGTGTTCGGTCTCCGAGGCCTCGGATGTCCGGCGTGCGCGCTCGGAGACTACGGGATCGGAGAGGCGGCGGCGGGGGTCGGGGGTGTCTTCGGCGTCAAGTCCGTCGCCGACCTCCTGGGCCTCGTGACGGCGGCCATCGCCATGGCCGAGGTCG
>Ga0256830_1000187_pt1 | contig 55934 bp, 47 predicted proteins | sample 128326metaG_FD_190537 | JGI IMG/M metagenome (GOLD analysis project Ga0256830, IMG submission 190537) | Hydrothermal vent microbial communities from Lau Basin, Pacific Ocean - 128-326 | ecosystem: Environmental > Aquatic > Marine > Hydrothermal vents | place: Pacific Ocean: Lau Basin | collected... | reverse complement strand
AACCCAGATGTTATATTTAAAGGCATCCGGACACCGGAAAAGGCAACAGGCGCGTAGCTCAGGGGGAGAGCGCTACCTTGACACGGTAGAGGTCGACGGTTCGAAACCGTCCGTGCCTACCATAAAGAGACTCGATGATATCTTCCGATACCCGTACGGCGGTGCCGTACGGGTCTTTTTTTCAGTTCAGAACCCTGCCTTCTTCAGGTCGGCGACGACCACGAGGACGTATCTTTCGGGGTCGAGGTACTTCCTGGCGACCGACATGACGTCCTCCTTGGTCACGGAGTCTATGTATTGCGGATACTTCCTGTCGTAATCGATACCGAGGCCGTAGAACTCCGTGACGGTGAGGAAGGCGGCGATCTTTTCCATGGTGTCGAGTCTCCTCGGGAAGCTCCCGGTGAGGAATGCCTTCGCATCCCCGAGCTCGGCGTCTGTGACAGGCTCTCGCCTCATCCTCTCCAGCTCGTCGAGTATCACCCCTATCACCGTCTTTGCCGACTTGTTCTTTGTCTGGACTCCCACCTCGAAGATACCGCCGTACATGCCGGAGTCGAAGCTGCTGTAGACGTCGTAGGCCAGGCCCATGTCGTCGCGTATACGGCTCATGAGCCTCGAGGCGAATCCTCCACCGCCGAGTATGTAGTTCATCACAGAGACCGCGTAGTAGTCCGGGTTGGACCTCTTGATCCCGAGGTGTCCAAGCAACATGCTGGCCTGGGTAAGTGAGCGGTCGATGGTGATCTTGACCTTCTCCTTCAGTCCAGGTGCCGCCGGGAGTTCCACTTCCGGAACCGCGCCCGGCTTCCACCCGGACAGATACCTGTCGAGAAGTGCTTCGACCTCCTCATAGGAGATGTCTCCGACCACAGCGAGTATGGAGTTGTTCGGCCTGTAAAACGTGCGGTAGAACCAGAGAAGGTCGTCCCTGCCTATGGCATCGATGGTGGAGGGGCTGCCCGAGATCAGCCTCCCGTAGGGATGGGGGCCGTAGAGCGCCTTCCTGAACTCCCTCTGGGCGACGAACTCCGGGTCCTCCTCGCTCTGCCTGAGTCCACCCTTTATAAGCTCCTTCTTCCTGCTGATCTCATCCTCGGGGAATACGGGGTTGAGGAGTATGTCCGAGAAGAGTTCGAACCCCTTGTCGATATCCTTCTTCAGCACCGAGAGCGTGATCGTCGTGTAATCCCTGCCTGCAGAGGCGTCGAGCCCGCCGCCGACGAACTCTATCTCCTCGCTTATCTGCTCGGAGGTCCTCGTCTTCGTACCCTCCGGCAGCAGTTCGGCCACGAGGTTGGCCAGTCCCGCCTTCTCCGGCGGCTCGTCAGAGGGCGACGCCTTGACGAGGAGCGTCACCTCCACTATGGGCAGGTTGTTCTTCTCTGCGTGAAGGAGAACGAGGCCGTCCGGCCGGACCTCCCGCCTCGCCTCTATCGCCCACACCTGCGCACAGCCAATGAGGACTACAGCCATGAAGACCGCAAGCGCAAGCAGCACGGACTGCCCACGATCCGGGATCGAGGGCGCTGCGGATCGCATCCTGTGCATCACGACCTCCGGCACTCTGGATACGGCATCAAGACTCTTCATCATCTTCTCAGCTCCCAAACCGTAGGGTCAACACTCAGCCGCCCTCCGGGATCAGTATCCCAACCGTCCGGTTCTCCCTGGTGAAATACCTCCTTGCAACCCTCTGGACATCCTCGGGAGTCACGCCCCGGATCGCCTCGATATAACGGTCCTTCAGCCTCCAGTCTCCGAGCATCTCGAAAACACCGAGCACGCGTGCCTGGAACGAGATGGAGTCCTGCCCCATGATGAATGCAGCCTCCATCTGGTTCTTCGCCTTCTGGACCTCCCTCTCCGAAGGCGGCGTCTCCTTCAGGCGGTCGATCTCTTCATAGAGGGCCTTCTCGAGGTCCCCTGCATCCCCTCCCGGAGGAACGGTCCCCTCGATGAAGAAGAGGTAGGGATCCACGTTGAGGCCGCTGTAGGAGGCATAGGCGTTGAGTGCAACCTTCTTGTCCCTGACGAGGTTCCTGTAGAGCCGGCCGCTCTTGCCGGAGAGTATGGAGGCGAGCACGTCTATGGCGGCGCTGTCGCTGTCAGGAAAGCCCGGCACGTGATAGGCGGCCATGACATAGGGAAGCTTCGCCTCCTTTCTGAGGTAGATCCTCTTTTCGCCTTTCTGGGGAGGCTCCTCCGATGTTACGGGCTCCTTTTCGGGTCCGCGCGGGATACCGCCGAAGCTCTCCCGTATCTCACGGATCAGCTCGTCGGCCTTCACGTCCCCGGCAACGATGATGACCGCATTGTCCGGGGAGTAGAACCTCTTGTAGTACCGGAGCAGGTCCTGCCGCCCGATCGAGGCGAGCTCGGACATCCAGCCTATCACGGGATTGTGATAGGGGTGGACCTTGAAGGCCGTAGCCACCACCTCCTCGTAGAGCGAACTCTGGGGATCGTCCTCGTACCTCATCCTCCGCTCCTCCATGACCACGCTCCGCTCGTCCCTGACATCAGCCGGAGCAAGGAGGAGGTTCTCCATCCTGTCCGCCTCGAGCCTCACCGAGAGCCCTATGCGGTCCGAGGCCAAGACCTGGTAGTAAGCCGTGTAGTCCCTCGTGGTATAGGCATTGTCTATGCCACCGTTCTTCTGGACGAGACGGGAGAAGACCTTCGAGCCGTACTCGGGCGTACCCTTGAACATCATGTGCTCGAGCAGGTGGCTTATCCCGGTCTTGCCGGCGGGCTCATTTCTCGATCCGACCCTGTACCATATCTGGAACGTGGCCACAGGGGCCTTGTGGTCCTCTGCGATCAGCACCTTGAGGCCGTTGTCGAGGCGATACTCCTTGACCTCGGCCGATGCAGCAAGCGGGAGGCAGAGGAGCAGGGCCAAAAGAGCGATGTGCTGGGAGGCGACCCTCCTGAAGAACCCTCCACCGTGCCGTGTTGTCATCAACCCCTCCTGACTGTCAGACCGCCGTATCTCTCTGTGGGTCATCAAGCATTGATTCATTTCCCAAGCCCATCTGACCGAGAGTCATAAATTATACCCTATGGCAGCACGATTTTTCCTCACCTCCGGGACCGCCGAGAGAAAAACCTGCCGATTCCCGGAAAGGAATCCGGCACGGATTCGATCTTCACTCCTGCATCACCCCGGAGGGGGGGGTGATGCAAGACAATCTCAATGGAGACTGACGGGGTGACTGTAGGGAAACGGGTGGGACACCCCGTGTCCGCCTCCATTACTCCACAACACATGAACACGCAGACAGCGGATCGATTCAGGCGCCGGCGCCGCAGACCGGGCACCCCCCGTCCCTCTGTATTCTGAGCCTGCGGAACTCCATGCCGAGCGTGCTGAAGAGGAGCATCTCGGACAACAGGGGTCTTCCAAAGCCTGTGAGGAGCTTTATGGCCTCTATGCTCATGAGGCAGCCGAGCATGCCTGATACGGCCCCGAGCACCGGGAACCCGAGTTCCTCCCAGTAAGGGTCGTCCTCCGGATAGATGCACGCGAGGCAAGGGGTCTCGCCCGGGATCACGTTGAAGAGGTATCCCTCCATTCCGTTCATCGCGGCCTCGATCATGGGCGTGCCCCTCTTCACGCATGCTGCGTTCAGGGCCCTCCGCTCATAAAATGTCGGCCGTGCCGAAAGGGCTATATCCACACCGTCGAGGAACCTCGCAGCACTCTCCTCGGTCGTCCTCTCGTCGAATGTCTCGACCTCGACGTCGGGATTTATCTCCCTGATCGTACGTTCAGCCTGAACGACCCGGCTCTTGCCTATCCAGTCATGCCTCATCAATATCTGCCTGTTCATGTTCGAAAGGGTCAGCGTCCCTGAATGGGCGAGGACGAGTCTTCCTATGCCTGCAACGGCGAGATAGAGGGCTGCAGTGCCTCCGAGTCCGCCGATGCCGGCCACCAGGACGGCCGACGACTTCAGCCTCTGCTGTTGCTCGAGCGTGAACCCCTGAAGCATCAACTGCCTCCGGTACCGCTCCATCTCCGTATCAGTCAGTAGTCTCTCCATCTCTCTTCCCCCAAGGCTCTGCCCCGGCCTCCTCGTCCCGTGAATGCCGGACACCGGCAGGAAATGGCGCCTTCAGTTCAGGTGCAGGCCGGCCGGGAGCTGAAGACCTGCGGTCCCTGCTGCACTGACGAGCATCTCCACGTCAGGCCCCGCAGGATTGCCGAGGACCTCCCCGGGCGGCCCCGCCTGCCTCACTCTGCCTCCGGCATACACGACGATCCTGTCAGCCAGGGTACATGCCTCTATGATATCATGTGTGACGAGTACGATGGGAATACCGAAGTCCTCCCTTATCCTGCTCAGGAGTCTTCTCATCTCGACACGTATAGGGTTGTCGAGTGCAGAAAACGGTTCGTCAAGCAGCAGGGCCTCCGGCCTCCTGATGAGCGCCCTTGCGAGTGCAACCCTCTGCCTCTGGCCGCCAGATATCTCCGAGGGCAAGCTCCCCTCGATCCCGCCGAGGCGGAACAGCCGGATCAGTTCCTCAGCCCTCACACGCCTTTCGTCCCTGCAGAGCCTCCCCGCACCGTACAGGATGTTCTCCCTCACCGTCATGTGTGGAAAGAGCGCGAGGTCCTGAAACACATAGCCCAAGGGCCGCCTCTGCGGGGGTATGTCCACACCGTGGGAACCGTCGAAGAGCACACCGCCGTTGAGGCGAATCGAGCCGGAATCAGGCCTCATCAGGCCCGCGATCATCTGGAGCGTCATGGACTTTCCTGAGCCCGAGTACCCGAACAGCACGGTGATGCCGTCTTCGGCCCTCCAGCTGACGTCGAGGGTGAACCCCTTCACCTCCTTCTGCAGGTCGACCGTCAGGCCCATCAGACGGCCCTCGCCCTGTTCGTCGTGTATATGAAGAACCCGGATACGAGCGTAAGGAGCAGGACCATGAAGTTCGCCGCCGTCCATTCACCGCTGCTCGTCAGCGTGTAGATGGCGATCGGCATGGTATCGGTCCTTCCCGGGATGTTGCCGGCAAGCATCAGCGTTGCGCCGAATTCGCCGAGAGCCCTTGCAAACGAGAGTACGGTGCCGGCGATTATGCCCCTCCTCGACAGCGGCAGCACGACCCTGAAAAAGGTCTCCGCCTCCGAATGCCCGAGGGAGTAGGAGGCGTTCACGAGGTTCGGGTCGACCGACTCTATCGCAGCCCTCGCGGTCTTTATCATAAGCGGCAGGGCCACGACATAGGAGGCGAGTACTGCGGCATACCAGGTAAACATAATGCTCCAGCCCGTCAGCTCGTAAAGGTAGCGGCCAATGAGGCCGTTCCTGCCGAAGAGCATCACGAGGTAATAGCCCGTGACAGTGGGCGGCAGCACCAGCGGCAGGGTGACCATCATGTCGAGGAGGCCGCGGCCCCTGAAGTCCTTTCTCGCAAGCACGTAGGCGATACCTATTCCCGAGACCGCCACCAACACGGTGGATACCGCCGCTACCTGAAGCGACAGCCTCAGTGAAAACAGGACCGAATCATCAAGGTATCTCACGGCGCCTCCCAGCCGACCGGTGTGAATCCGCAGTCGCGGAGCCTCTCCCTCCCGTACTCCGAGACCAACAGGGCGATAAACGCCTCGGCAAGCCTCCTGGCTCCAGTGCCCTCGACCACAGCCGCTGTGTAGAGCACCGGCTTGTGCCGCTCGGCCGGCACGCGCGCAGCGACCCTCACACCGCCTGGCCTTGCCCCTGCATCGGTGGCATAGACCACGGCGGCATCCACCTCTGCGCGGACCACGTAGTCCAGCACCTGCCTGGCGTTGCCCGCAAAGACCAGCCTCTCCCTGAGACGGCTCCAGAGGCCGAGGGACCTCAGCGCCTCCTCCGTATACTCACCAGCAGGCACCGTCCTCGGGTCCCCGACGGCTATCCTCCCGACCCCGCCGTCCAATAGGCCCGAGAGAGAGTCGAGCCGGAGCCGCGAGCTCACCGGCACGACCACGACAAGGCTGTTGCGCGCGAAATCCACGCGCGTACTCCCCACAATGAGCCCCTTGCCCTCCAGCCCGTCCATGTAGCGTGCAGAGGCAGAGGCGAAGATGTCTACCGGCGCACCAGCCTCTATCTGCCTGCTCAGGGTGCCGGAGCCGGCAAAGTTGAAGATCACGCTCACCCCCGCGTGCCTCGATTCGAACTCCCTGCCGATCTCTTCAAAGGCATCCTTCAGGCTCACGGCGGCAGAGACGGTGAGGCGGCCGGCCGCATCGGCACAGCTGCCTCCGGAGGCGGCAAGCAAAGAGGTGATCAGCGCAGACAGAAGGAGAATCCGCCTCGGCAGCGGAGTCCGTTTATGCCGCTGGGTGAACAGGGCTCCACCTCCTCCTGACCAGATTCACCGCCTGATGGCCGTGCAGGGCGCCGTTGCCCATCACGAGACCATCTCACAGTATTCCTCTCCGATCATCGCGTTTATCACCTCGAGCTCCATGTCCCTGTCCTCGCCGATACCGCCGAAGGCGTCCGCCCTGCACTGCCGGCAGTGGGTCATCTGGGGCATGTACTGCCTGCATTCGTCCCGCAGGCGGTTTATCTCCGCACGTGTCGGCCTCCTGAGTCCCTCGAACTCGGCCTGCGGTATGAGGGGTATGATGTTGTGAATGGCCGCCCCCCTCCTGCCGGCGAGCCACGCTATGTAGGGGATCTCCTGGTCGTTGACCCCGGGGATCAGGACGGTGTTGACCTTTACGATGAGACCCGCCTCGACCGCCTTGCAGAGCCCCCTCCACTGGTTGCTGAGGAGCACATCGGCCGCCGCTCTGCCCGTGTAGGTCATCCCGTTGCACGATACACGGGAGTAAATCTCCTCTGCAGTCTCAGGCACTACAGCGTTTATGGTTATGGTGAGGCTCCTCACACCGGCGCCGACAAGTGCGTCGAGCCTCTCGGGCAGGGAGAGCCCGTTGGTCGACACGCAGAGTATCAGTTCGGGAAACTCCCTCCCTATCGCCCCGAGGACCTCGAACGTGACGTCATTTGCGAGCGGGTCGCCCGGACCGGCTATCCCGATGACGCTTATGCGCTCTCCACGCTCCACGAGCAGCCTCACCCTCTCGAGGGCCTCGGGCGCGGTGTAGACCCGGCTTGAAACTCCGGGCCTCGATTCATTGGCACAGTCGTACTTCCTTATGCAATACCTGCACTGTATGTTGCATGCAGGGGCCACAGGCAGGTGTATCCTGCCGAACCTGTGGTGTGCCTCCCTCGAAAAACAGGGGTGTGACCTGATGACATCCAGCCTGTTGCGTCTCTTCGTAGCTTTCATAGAAACATCACCTCTCTCTTTCCCCAGAAGCCGCGAGTGCTCATGGAAGCTTTTTGCCGCCAGAACATAGCAAAAGGGATGCCACTACTGCAACACCTTGATATTTCAAAGAAAAAAGCGATCTACCCGCCTCTCCACATATCACATTTGTGTGGCTCGCCTACATTTTTGTGGATGAGAACTCTAAACCTCCAGGAGAAAAAGACTTGACAATTGCAGTTACAATTTAATATATAATTACAGCCAATAAATAATGAGGAGGTTTTTTATGAGTTCGATCAAGCGTATTTTAGGCGTAGCGGCTGCAGCACTCTCCATCTTCCTGTTAACCCCGGCGACCAACTCCTTCGCCGGACACGTCGCGGGAGCACCCTTCTGGAGCTACGAGGGCGAGACCGGCCCGTCGCACTGGGGTGACCTCAGCCCTGAGTTCATCGCGTGCAAGGATGGCAAGAGACAGTCTCCGGTCAACATTATCGGTGCCGTCAAGGCCGACCTCGAAGACATAACGTTCGACTACAGTGCATCTCAGCTCAAGATCATCAACAACGGCCACACCATACAGGTCAACTACGACCCCGGCAGTTCAATAACCGTTGGTGGAAAGACGTACGAGCTGCTCCAGTTTCACTTCCACAGCCCGAGTGAGCACACCGTGGACGGCAAGCCGTACGACATGGTCGCCCACCTCGTCCACAAAAGCAGCGACGGGCAGCTCGCCGTTGTCGCCGTCTTCATGACGAAGGGGGTTCAGAACGGCTTCCTCCAGACGATCTGGGACAACCTGCCTGCCGAAGAAGGGATCGAGGAGGCGGTGCCGGGGGTGAAGATCGACATCAACGACCTCCTGCCTGCCGACAGGACCTACTACACCTATCCCGGCTCCCTCACCACGCCGCCCTGCAGTGAGATCGTAAGCTGGTACGTGCTGAAGACCCCGGTCGAGGTCTCGGTCGCGCAGGTCTCGAAGTTCGTCTCCATATTCAACAAGAACGTGCGGCCGGTACAGCTCCTGAGCGGAAGGATCATCAAGGTGAAGAAGAACCCCTGAACTCGATACCGAGGAGAGGGCCCCTCGGTCACGGAAGCCCTCTCCTCACTTCCAACCATCCGCATGCCTGCCGAACCCCCCTCATCACATGCCGTGTCACCCCCCCGGGACTTGACACGGAGGCGGTGATGCGGATAGACTGAGAGTAAATCCCGCTTACGAGAGAGATAACCTTTCAACATCACTTTCAACATCAACTTCAAGGGGGTGAGATCGAGATGATCAGGATCGTCTATCTCATCGTCGCAGTCTCGCTCTATTCCTGTGCTTCCATGTCGGCCGAAGTCCGTGACCAGTCTACCGCGCCGACCGTTCAGCAGGCGGTCTCCTACAGCGGCCCAAAGGCGAGGATATCCGTCGCCCGCATAAGGTGCAAGGCCGCAAAGTGTGGAGGTGCGATCGGCGAGGGGCTTAGAGACATGCTCATCAGCGCCCTCTTCAAGACGAACCGCTTCGTCGTTCTCGGAGGACAGGAAGAGATCGAGGAGATCAGGGAAGAGATCGATCTCGCACAGAGCGGTTATGTGAGAGAGGAAGGGGCGCCCCGCGCCGGTGGGTGGGAATCGGCGGACATACTGATACTCGGCTCGATCACCGCCTTTGAGCCGAAGGCCGGGGGCTTCGGCGCCGGTGGCGGAGGATTGCTGCCCGGTATGCTGGGAGGAATAAAGTTCGGCAAGAACGACGCGTACATATCGATGGACCTGAGGCTTATCGACGTCCGGACGAGGAGGATCATCGGTACGGCCACGGTTGACGGAAAGGCATCCTCCTTCAACGTCGGGGGTCTCGGCGTCGGCTGGGGAGGCGTCGGGATTTTCGGTGGAGGACTGAGCATGTACAAGAACACGCCCATGGAGAAGGCCGTAAGGGTGTTGATCGACAAGGCGGTGAACTACATATCGTCCCAGGTCCCTCCAGAGTACTACAGGTATACCTCCTCGGGGGCACCGAACCCTGCGCAGGAAGGAGTGCCCAAGCGTCCGGAAGGCGCTTTCAAGCCCGGCAGGACCGTACTCTTCTCTGAGGACTTCTCCACCTGCGACGAAGTCCCCTCGGCGTTCACCGTCCTCAAGGGCAAGGTCGAGTGCGTGGAACTAAGCGGCAGGCGATGGATGGTGAACGTCACCCCCAGGGCCGAGGTGTCGAAGGCCTTGGACCTGAGCGGAGACTTCGCGATCGAGTTCGAGACTTATCACAGCGGCAAGGACGCCAAGATGTACCTGAAGCTGGGTAGATCTGGCGGAGGGGAGACACTCGAGTCGCGCTACCCCCTGACGGGTTCGACATTCTACGTCAACTTCCCCCAGTGGAACGAGAAGATAGCCGAGGCCGGGGTGAAGACCGTGCACAAGATAGCCATCCAGCAGAGGGAAGGGCTCTGGAGGGTCTTCCTCGACGGAAGGAGGGTCCTCACCACAGGGGTCGATACAGTCCTTGCATCGAGGAACAGGGACGGCTTCGTGATCGGATTCGAGGGCGAGATGGAAAAGGGCGCGTACTGCCTGATATCCAACATAAGGATTACGAGGTACTGATGTATACACGGGCGCTAATAGCGGTTATGATGATCCTTGCGGCCTCGCTCGGCCCTGCCTATGCAGACGAGGTCACGGACACGATCAGGGAAGCCCTGAAGGAATACAGGAAGGGTGCATACAGGTCTGCAACCGAGACCCTCGAGTATGCCTCCCAGCTGATAATGCAGAAGAGGGCCGGCAGGTTGCGCTCGCTCCTGCCTGCTCCACTGCCGGGATGGAGCGCCGAGGACGCCGAGTCGCAGGCCATAGGTCCGGCGATGGCGGGTGTCAAGGTCGGCATCTTTGCATCGCGCCGGTACCGCAAGGACTCCGGCTCCGTCACCGTCACGATCAGCACGGACATCCCCCTGCTGAAGATGCAGATGTTCAACCCCATGCTCGGCGCGCCGCCAAACGCGAGGATGAGACGGATCAAGGGACAGAAGGCCTTCGCCGAGTACAGCCCCAAAGACAAGAGCGGCAAGCTGAGCATCGTGGCTGCCGAGAGGTTCTTCATCACCGTAGAGGGAGACGGGGTCCCGGAGGACGTCCTGGAGGCCTACGCCGAACGGATCGACTACAAAAGGCTCTCGGCCCTTCCATGAGGCGCCGCGCCCGTCGTCTCCTGCGCAGATCTCGGCTGCTGAATGCCTCACCCGGCCGTTCAAGCAGGGCCCAGCCCAGAGGAACGCTCTGTTGTGATACACTATAGCGTATTCCTGTAACCTCTGACGACGAGGAGACCATATCCGGAAATGAACACGATCGAGTCGATCTACACGAGCGCTGCAACCTTCTTGCGCGATGTCTTCATGTATCTGTTCTCAGGCCTCCTCTTCCTCGGTCTCACACTCGCGGTCCTCAAACTGAAGTCAATCGATCAGCCCCTCGACGAAATCATGAATCTCCTGCCCGACAACCCGGAGATGACCGCCGGACTCTTCATCATGTTTTCGTACATGACCGGGCAGATACTCTTCAGCTTGAGCTTCCTGCTCTTTCCTGTATACAGGTTCATCTTCGGCAGGACTTTCAACTTCATCGAGGCCCTGCGGAGCAGTGAGAAGAGGGCCGAGGATTACTTGAAGGCCTTGACAGCCGAAAGCCCCGCCGGCTCGATACTGGAGGGCACCCCCGTGCATCTGTATTTCGAGATGCGGGTCTTCGTGGACAAGCCCGATCTTCACAGGAGGTTCATCGAGCGTTACAACCTCCTGATGTTCATGAAACGATCCTTCTCGTCGTGCTTCTTCTTTGCAGGCATGGTCTGTCTGCTGCCCGAGTTCGGACCATTCTGGGCGGCCTCGATGCTCTTCTTCCTCGTCCTTTCGCTGATTCTTTACTGGAGGTCCATAATGACGAAGATCGGTTTCCTCGACAGGGTTCTTGCAAGCTACTTCATAGCAGAAGAAAAAGCCGGACAAGGATGACATGGAAAAATACTTCGCCTATGCCTCCAACATCAACATGCGGCAGATGAGACAGCGGTGCCCGTCGGTGAAGCTGCTTTCCCGCGCCAAGCTGAAAGGATACCGCCTTGCCTTTGTGCTGTGGTCAGAGCGCTGGGGCGGAGGAGTCGCCGGGATCATACCCGACCCCGGAGGAGAGGTGGAGGGAGTGCTCTACGGCATATCCTGCGATGACCTGAAGCGGCTGGACGGCTTCGAGAGTGTAGACAGGGGAAGGTATTACAGGGAAAAGGTCATGGTTGAACTTCCGGACGGCTCAACTGCGGAGGCATGGGTCTACTTGCCTCACCCGGACCCACGGGGTCCGTTTACTCCATCGCAAACCTACCTCGAGACCATCATCGAAGGGGCAAGGGAACACGGCCTCTCCGGAGAGTTCATCGAAAGGCTCGACAGGTTACTGGAAGAACGCCGTAGAGGTGGGAGTGCTGACGGAAACGACCCGGTCACACCGCCACACCGGAAATAAGAGGCTGTACCGAGGATGCTCACCGGATACCAGATAAGCGTGCGAGAAATCCTGACACCGTCGCTCAGGTCAGGGCCAGACTCGAGAGCAGTTATTCCGCCGTAAAACCGAACACTCTCATACAATGCGAACAGCATCTGATTCAAGTGTTCTGTAAAACAATCCAAACAACACTGTCGTGTTTTCTTACACTTCCTTGCTTTCCCGAGCCGGTCTTTTTCACAAAAAACACATGGATTCAAGACATTACAACTTTGGCACTGATCTTGCTAAACGCAAAACAATTTACGAATAAAAGCACGTGGAACCTAAGGCCGACCATCATAAATACGGGGGGAAACGGGTAAGCATCCATCCAGATTCAAAGTCTTTTTTCAGCACCAGTGGTATGTTTTGTTTGTTAAACGATCAACCAACACGTGAGGGGGGAAATCATGTTTAAAAAATGCACATCAATTCTACTCGTGTCATTAGGGGTCCTTCTGTTTGCATCAAACTCATATGCTATTCTCATTGCCGGGTCCAGTTCGGGGATATTCACCAGTCCCTCGGGCCCTTCGGGGATGGTGGTAGGTGGAGTCGGGACAGATTACTTTACGTGGGGCAATGCCGGTTTTTGGGGTACAGGTCCGAGCAGCTTGGGCTTTGAGGGAAATACTTTTTCCGTGGAACACGATGAAGTGTTCAGCTTTGGCACACTTACGTATTTTAACGGGACCATTGCCAGCGGTTCAGAAGCAGAGTCTGTAAACCTCGAAGTTACGCTGTCTCTTAGCACACCTTCCGGGATAGAAGAGGATTTTTCATATAACTTGGGGCTGATAAACACGCCTAACACTGCATCTCCCATCCAGAGTGCCGATTACGTCATCTTCCCCAGCTTGATACCGGACAACTATTTTACGGTGGACGGTATTAACTACACTCTCGAGTTTATGGGTTTCGGAAACATAACCGGGTCCGGCTTCACCACTATTGATAGTTTTCATGTGCTGGAGGGATCCACCGCATCAGCTGAGTTGCTTGGACGTATTACTGTTGCAACACCCGTTCCCGAACCTTCAAGCATACTTCTTGTTGGGTCAGGACTATTTGGCCTGGTTATGTATCGACACAGGAAAAACAAGGCTTTAAATTAAAGACACCCTGTGAAAAATCAAAAGAGTGAAGATATGGGCAGGATACAGGCTGGTTCGGCTTTCAAGTAAGAGCATACGTTCGGCAGTATTTAAAGAACAGCGGGGCATGGAGCCGTGGGGGGATCCACCGAACTGTGTAGTTGTCAAACTGCAAGAAGACACAGGAGGTGGACACCCCCTTTCAGGCGGCCTATTCATGCAGTTTTGGGAGTGTGCACGTCTTTCTTCTCAGCCGCCAAACCTGTAGTGCTTCCTTACGTCCTTGCGTATCTTCCACGTGCATGACAGGCCCTTTGGAAAGGTGACGAGGTCGCCCCTGCCGATCTCGACCGGCTCTCCTCCTTCCGGCGTGACCACGACGTCACCATCGAGGAAGTAACAGGTCTCCTCCTCGTCATAGGTCCATGGAAACTCGGATGCCTCCTTGGTCCATACAGGCCAGCCGAACACTCCCTCCGCCTCGAGCCTCTCCCTGGAAGGACCACGTTCGATCCTTATCTCTTTCATGTCCGCCTCCTGACGTTGATCTTCCTTACATGATAATATCTCGCAACGATAAATTCAAACCCCGGCGCATGCCGCGCTGGGGCGTGTGATCAGGCGGCGAAACCATATATAATAACAGCACGGAGAGACAGCATACTCTCCTCGCTTTGCTCTTCGCGTGCAAAACCGTACAACCAACATTAAAGTAAACAGCATGGTCGGAGAATTCATACAGTGGCTCAAAGAGGACAAGGCCTTGGGCCGCCGGATAACCGCCCACAGGTACATTCCGCCGGAGGAGCCGCGGTACCGCGACATCGAGCTCGACCGGAGAGTCCGCGAACTGCTCCAGTCAAGGGGGATCAGCCGGTTCTGGTCCCACCAGGCCGAGGGCATAGAGCTCGTAAGAAGGGGAAGAAACGTCGTGGTGATGACCCCAACGGCGAGCGGCAAGAGCCTCGTCTACAACATACCCGTGGTCGAGACCATACTGGAGGACCGCAGGGCGAGGGCCCTCTACCTCTTCCCCCTGAAGGGTCTCGAACAGGATCAGGTGAAGAACCTCAACGGGCTGCTGCAGCCCCTCGGCATCGTCCCCGACAGCGGACCGCGACGCCCCCTCGCCCCTGCCGAGGTGTACGACGGCGACACGACCGCATACAGGAGGAAGAAGATAAGGGAACGGATACCCAACGTCATATTCACCAACCCAGACATGCTCCACTTCGCCATCAACGCATACCACCACAGGTGGGAGGAGTTCTTCACGAACCTCCGCTACGTCGTCATCGACGAGATCCACGCATACAGAGGGGTCTTCGGCTCCAATGTCGCGCAGGTGCTGCGCAGGCTGAGGCGCATATGCCGGAGGTGGGGCTCGGAACCGCAGTTCATCGCGAGTTCGGCGACCATAGCAAACCCGGCAGAGCTCGCAGAGAGGCTCGTTGGCCTGCCCTTCAGCGCTGTCACGAAGAGTGGAGCACCGCAGGGAGGCAGGCACTTCCTCTTCATAAACCCCGCAGAGAGCGCCTATACGGTCGCAACGAGGCTGTTCGTGGAGTCCATCAAGGCAGGGCTCAAGACCATCGTCTTCACGAAGGCGCGGAAGATAACGGAGCTGATCTACACGTGGGCTGTGAAGAGGGCCCCTGAGCTGGCCGGCAGGATCAGCCCCTACAGGGCCGGGTTCCTGCCGAAGGAGAGGCGGGAGATCGAGCGGAGGCTCTTCGAGGGAGAGCTCTCAGGGGTGGTGTCCACGAGCGCACTCGAACTCGGGGTCGACATAGGCGGGCTCGACTGCTGCATACTCGCAGGGTACCCGGGCTCGGTATCGAGCACGTACCAGAGGGCGGGAAGGGTCGGCAGGCACGGCGAGGAGTCCGTCGTGATAATGATCGCCCTGCAGGATGCGCTAGACCAGTACCTCGCAAGGCATCCGGAGACCTTCTTCGGGAAGAGTCACGAGGCGGCCGTGATCGACCCCGAGAGTCCGGCGATACTGAAAAAACACCTCCCCTGCGCCGCTGCCGAGGTCCGCCTCGGAGAGGACGACACGGTCTACGACCTGGAGAGGCTGCGGCCGGTAGTGGACGAGCTCGTAAGGGCGAAGGCCCTCAGGCCCGGCAAGAAGGGAGGCACCTGGTATTCGGGCGTATGGATGCCCCACAGGGGGGTGAGCATAAGGGGAATGGGTGAGCCATTCCGCATCATCGACGAAGGGGACAACCTCATCGGCGAGCTTGACGGCTTCAGGGTCTTCAGGGACGCCTTCCCAGGCGCAATATACCTGCACAGGGGAAGGCAGTACAGGGTCGAAGCCCTCGACACTCAGGAGCGGAAGGTCTTCGTCAGGGAGGTCGACGTGCCCTACTATACACATGCACTGAGCAGAGACGAGACCGAGATACTGGACGAGAGGAAGAGGAAGACCCTCGGCAGCCTGACGCTGCACCTCGGCGGGCTCAGGATAAGCCAGAGGGTCGTCGGGTATGAGAAGCGGAGGCTCTATGACAGGGCGAGGCTTTCGAGACACGTCATAGAGATGCCCGAGTATGTATTCGATACAGAGGGCGTCTGGTTCAGGATTCCCCGCAGCATCGAGGAGGCACTGGAGGATGGGGGATTCGACCTCGGCGGAAGCATCCATGCCCTCGAGCACGCCGCCATATCGTGCATGCCGCTGATTGCGCTCTGCGACAAGATGGACATCGGAGGGGTGAGCCACACGAGACACCCTGGGTTCGCCGCACCGGGGATATTCATCTATGACGGATACGAGGGAGGAGTGGGACTGACGAGGCATGCCTTCGACGTTGCCGGGACGTGGCTGGCGCTGTCGAGAAGATTCATAGCCGAGTGCCCGTGCGAGAGCGGTTGCCCCTCCTGCGTGCAGGACCCGCAGTGCGGCTCGGGAAACCAGCCGCTCGACAAGGCAGGCGCCGTGTTCCTCGTCTCGCGGATACTCGGCAGGGAGGATGGATGAAGGAATTGGTCTTGCAGGTCTCGAAGGAGGACGAGGGAGAGAGGATCGATCTCTACCTCGCCTCAAGGAGCGCCCTCAGCCGCTCCCGCATACAGGAGCTGATCGGAAGCGGTGCCGCGACGGTAAACGGCGCAGCGGTCAAGCCGAGCTACAGGGTGAGGGCCGGCGACAGGGTCGAGGTGGCCGCTGTTGCAGGGCCTGAGAGGGAGCCGGTCTCTCTCGTGGCCGAGCCGCTGCAGGTCGAGGTGGTGTACAGGGACGAAGACCTCATCGTGGTGAACAAGCCCGCCGGCATGGTGATGTATCCCGCAGCCGGCCATGCGCGCGGCACGCTGATGAACGCCATAGCCTGGCTCGCCGGTCCCCTTGACGCTCCGGGTGCTCCGCTCAGGCCGGGTGTCGTGCACCGGATCGACAGGGACACGTCGGGCCTCGTGGTGGTGGCGCTCTCGGACAGGGCGTACTACGGCCTTGTGGGTCAGTTCAAGGAGAGGACCGTGGAGAGGAGCTACACCGCCATCGTCCACGGCCTGCTCAGAGAGGACGAAGGGGTCGTCGAGCTGAAGATAGGCCGCTCGCCGCTCAACAGGAAGAAGATGTCCACGAAGACGAGGAGGGGCAAGCCTGCCAGGACGTCCTGGAGGGTGCTGGAGCGCTACGGCCTTGCGACGATGATAGAGGCGAGGCTCGCCACGGGCAGGACCCACCAGATAAGGGTCCACTTCTCGGCCCTCGGGCATCCCGTGCTCGGCGACAGGGACTACGGGAGGAAGACCTCCGTCAGGCTCGACGGCAGGGTACTGAAGATCCCGAGGCAGATGCTCCATGCCGAGCGCCTCGGGTTCATCCATCCCGTGACCGGCGGGCGGCTCGCATTCCGCGCCCCGTTGCCCGAAGACATGATCGAGGTCGTTCAGGCGCTCAGGGCCGCGTCCGGCTGAGAAGAGGCCTTTACCTCTTTGGATGCAAGATGCTAAAATCATACCGTGCTTCTTGTTGTCTGTTAACCTGTAACCCATCACCCGCAGAAACGGAGGAGAAAATGCCAAGGGTTAGGAGGACGATTGTGAGCGTCTCTGACAAGACGGGAATCGAAGACTTTGCAAAGGCACTGCATGACCTCAACGTGGAGATACTGTCGACCGGCGGCACTGCGATGAGGCTCAGGGAGGTCGGAGTGCCAGTGGTCGAGGTCTCCGAGTACACCGGTTTCCCGGAGATGCTCGACGGACGAGTGAAGACGCTCCACCCCAAGATACACGCAGGCCTCCTGGCGAAGAGGGACAACCAGAAACACGTCGATGAACTGAAGGCCCACGGCATAGAGCCGATAGACATGGTGGTCGTAAACCTCTACCCCTTTGAGAAGACCATATCTAAGCCGGACGTGACGTTTCAGGAGGCCATAGAGAACATAGACATAGGCGGGCCGACCATGCTGAGGGCCGCGGCCAAGAACTTCGAGAGCGTGGCGGTCGTCGTGGACCCAGCCGACTACGACTCCATCCGTGAAGAGATGGCGAGGCTCGGCGGAGAGATCAGTTACAAGACGAGGGTGAGACTCGCCCAGAAGGTCTTCAGCCACACATCTCACTACGACTCCCTGATAGCAAAATACCTCTCTGACGTAATACAGGAAAGCTGGACCGATACCAGCGACTTCTGACCGACGCGAGGAGACTCTCGCATGTAAGGACCATCAGCCCGAGGATACCCCGGCAGGACAGCCCAAGGGCTCCCTCTGTGTCCTGAATCCCCGAGCCGGCGATACGAGGCTCCAAGGTGCACCGGCGCCCGGGAAGACAAACTGTTCCAAGGAGGTTTTCAATCATGAAGGTACTCGTTGTAGGAGGAGGAGGCAGGGAGCATGCCATTGCTTGGAAGCTCGCGCAGAGCCCCCGTGTCGACAAGATATACTGCAGTCCCGGCAACGCAGGCATTGCAGAGATCGCCGAGTGTATCGACATAGACATCTCCGACCACGAAGCACTCCTCGACTTCGTCAAGTACGACTGGATAGACCTGACCATAACAGGCCCTGAGGAGCCACTGACAAAGGGGATAGTCGACAGGTTCGAGCGCGAGGGCCGGAGGTGCATGGGGCCGGTGAAGGAGGCAGCCATGCTCGAGGCGAGCAAGGTATTCGCAAAGGAGTTCATGAGGAGGTACAACATACCGAGCGCTGAGTACAAGGCCTTCACCTCGTACCTCCACGCAGAGGAGTACGTTAGGATGAAGGGCGCCCCCATTGTCATAAAGGCCGACGGCCTTGCCGCCGGCAAGGGTGTCTTCGTTGCCGAGACCGTGGACGAGGCGATGAGCGCCCTGAGGCTCATAATGAAGGAGAAGGCCTTTGGTCCTGCAGGCGAGAGGGTGGTGGTGGAGGAGTGTCTCGGGGGCGAGGAGGCCTCGTACCTCGTCTTCACCGACGGCAAGACCATACTGCCGATGGCGAGCTCGCAGGACCACAAGCGGGTCTACGACAACGACGAAGGCCCCAACACGGGCGGGATGGGGGCTTACAGCCCTGCGCCGGTCGTGACGCCCGAGGTCGAAAAGAAGATAATGGACAGGATCATGAAGCCCGCCATAAGGGGACTGAAGAAGGAGGGGATCAAGTACAAGGGCGTCCTCTATGCCGGCATAATGTTGAAGGACGGTGAACCCTACGTGCTCGAGTTCAACTGCAGGTTCGGAGACCCGGAGACACAGCCGCTCATGACGAGGCTCGATGCCGACCTTCTCGAGATCGCGCTCTCGGTGACGGACGAGAGGCTCCACGAGGCGTCGATCGGTTGGAGGCCTGAGGCCTCTGTCTGCGTGGTTGCGGCATCAGGCGGGTATCCCGGCAAGTACGAAACCGGCAAGGTGATAACAGGGCTCGACGAGGTCAAGAATATGAAAGACATCGTGGTCTTCCATGCTGGCACGGCCTACGAGGGGCAGGATATCGTGACCTCCGGCGGCCGCGTGCTCGGGGTCACCGCGCTCGGAAGCGACATACGGGAGGCGCGAGACAGGGCGTACGAGGCCATCGGCAAGATACACTTCGAGGGCATGCACTACAGGAAGGACATCGCCGGCAGGGCGGTGGGGGCTCATAGATAGACGACGGTTACGGCCCCGCCGCCTTCCTCCTCGCCGCCCCTCCTGAAGCGCGTAACCAGTGGGTGGCCATCGAGGTACTCGCGGACGGCTGCGGCGAGCCTACCCGTGCCTATGCCGTGAACTATCCTCACGCTCCTGAGCCCGGCTATCGAGGCGTCGTTGAGGTAGCGCTCGAGCATGGACAAGGCGGGGTCAATCCTCTGCCCCATGAGGTTGAGCTCTCCCGGGACCTCCCTCGCTGAGACATCCTGCACCGGCACCTTCTCGCCAGCCGTGCCTGCTGCAGGCGCTGCCGCCGGTGCTGCAAGCTCTGAGAGCGGGACCTCGATCTCACGCCCCCTGACCACGACCCTGCAGCGGCCGCTCCCGCGGCTTACCGAGCGCACGGTGCCGTCCACCCCGAGGGTCCTTATGCTGACGGCCTGCCCTTCGCTGACCTCAGCGAGTCCCCGGAGCTCGGGCTCTTCGGCCCTACTCCTCTTCTCTCCCACCTCTGCAAGGCGCTGGTCGAGCCCCCTCATGGCCTCCCTCATCTGATGAACGGCCCCGGCCTCCCGGAGCCGCTTCATGAGCTTCCGGGCCTCCTTCTTCGCCTCGTGCAGGACCGTCTCGGCCTCCCTCAGGCTCTTCGAGAGGATAGCCCTCTTCTCTGCGCGTATCCTCTCGACCTCCTCCCTGAGCGACGCGCGGAGCCCGATGAGATCGCGCTTCAGGCGTTCGGTCTCCGCTAGCCTCTGCTCCAGTTCTTCCCTCTTCTGCATGAGCTCGGAAAGCAGCCTCTCCACCCGCACGCCCGACTCCTTCATCAGGCCGCGGGCCTCTCTTATCAGTTCCGGCGGCATGCCGAGCCTGGCGGCGATCTCGAAGGCGTGCGACTGGCCCATCTCGCCGATGACGAGCCTGTATGTGGGCCTGTAGGCGGGCAGTCCCCCAGCCGCTGGCTCCTCCTCCATCTGCATTGCGGCGTTCACCATGCCGGGCTCTGTATGGGCAAAGGCCTTCAGGAGGCCGAGGTGTGTCGACACCACGGTCAGGGCACCGCGCCTCGTGAGTTCCCTGAGGACAGCGCATGCCAGAGGCCCTCCCTCTTCCGGGTCCGTGCCTGTGCCGAGTTCGTCTATGATGACGAGGGTCCTGCCGTCGCTCTCGGCGATGATCCCCGCGAGGCGGCTGATGTGGGCCGAGAAGGTGGAGAGGGTCCGCTCGATAGACTGCTCGTCGCCTATGTCGGCGAGCACCTTGCCGAGCACCGGAACGGTCGTGCCAGGCGCTGCAGGCACGTGCATGCCCGAGAGGGCCATGAGCTGCAGCACGCCGACCGTCTTGAGTGCCACTGTCTTGCCCCCGGCGTTCGAGCCCGTTATGACCATGCAGGAGCAGCCGCGGCCGAGCTCGAAGTCGAGGGGTACGAGTCCCTCTTCGCGGCCGAGCCTCTTAAGAGTCTGCCACAGCAGCGGATGGCGGCCCTTGCGTATCCTGATGCGGCCCTCGGAGTTGATCTCCGGAGGGGTCATGTGCATCATCTCTGAAAAGGCCGCAAGCGCAAGGATGCAGTCGATCCGCACCACCGTCAGGTAGTCTCCGGTTATGGTGGGGAGGGCCTCCCTGAGCATGGCCGAGAGCCTCTTGAGCACCCGGAACTCCTCGACCTTCTCCTCAGCCCGGAGGGACTCGAGCTCGTTGCCGAGGGCCTGGGTCTCGTATGGCTCGATGAAGAGGGTCTCGCCGGAGTTCGATATGTCGTGCACCACACCCCTCACGTGCCCCTTGGAATCCCTCTTCACGGGTACGACCCACCTGCCGTTCCTCTCGGTTACATAGAAGTCCTGCAAGTGGGGCTTGAGGTCCCTCCTTCGTAGCAGGCCATCGAGGACCGCCGTGATCCTCTCCTTGAGACGCCCTATGGCCTCTCTCACGGCCGAGAGCTCAGCAGAGGCCTCGTCCGTGATCCTGCCGTCCGCGTCTATGGAGACCTCTATCTTCCGCTTCAGTGAGGCGTGGGTCACGAGGCGCGATGCCGCCTCTGCGAGCCTGCGGAGCGAGGGCTCGGCACTCAAGAGGCCCTTCAGATTGACGGCTGACGAGAAGAGCGGCAGGAACTCCCTGAGTTCGGCCGGAGAGAGCACGGAATCAGCCGGCCTCAACTTCCTGAACAGGGAACTCAGGTCTTCGAAGTGCTCTATGCCCGGCACCCTTCCACCGCACAGCAGTTCCCTGCCCTCGGAGACGAGTTCTATTCGCTCCCTCATCTCCTCGATCCCTCCAAGCGGCCCTGTATCGAGAACGAGGGCCTTGCCCGGAGAGGAGACGGCGAAAGAGGCTGCCATGTCGAGTATCTTGCCGAATTCGAGGACCCGAAGGGTGTGCCTATCCATCGCCTCTCCCGCCTGAAGCCCTAAGCCCGCCCATCCGGCAGTACCCGGTCCATCAATTCCCTCACTTCTGCAAACACGGCATCCACCGGTCTCGAGGCGTCCACCACCTTCACCCTCTCTGGTTCGCTCCTGGCGATGCTCAGGAACCCCTCCCTGACACGCTCGTGAAACCCGGTATCCTCCATCTCCAACCGGTCCCTCTTTCCGGCACGGCTGTTCCTCTTCAGCCCTGCCCGAGCATCGATGTCGAGCAGAATCGTCAGCTCGGGCCACACGCCGTCCCGTGCAACCGCGTCGATGTCTCTCAGGGTCTTCAGGTCGAGTCCCCTGCCGAAGCCCTGATAGGCGACCGTGGAGTCGGTGAAGCGGTCGCACAGCACGACCTCACCCCTGTCGAGTGCAGGCCTGATGAGGCGGTGCACGTGCTCGGCCCTGTCGGCAAAGTAGAGGAGGAGCTCCGTAAGGGGGTGCATGCCCTCGTGCGCGGGGTCGAGGAGGATAGTGCGTATCTCCCTTCCTGCAGCGGTGTCTCCGGGCTCGTAGGTGCCGACGACCCTGAGGCCCTTTGAGGCGACGTACCTCGAGGCCATCTCCGATATCGTCGACTTCCCGGCCCCCTCGATGCCTTCAAAGGTGATGAAGACTCCCCTCATCGCCTCATGGTCTCTCCGAGTGATCTGAGGAAGGAGAAGACCTTCTCTGCCTCCTCCTCGGTCCGGCCGCCCGCTCCGCACGAGGGCGTCAGCAGGGAGCGCTCCGTGACCAGATCGCCAGGGATTCCGGCAGAGAGGTCGTTCAGCCTGCTCAGGAGCCTGTCCCTCAGGACATCGAGCCTCTCGTTCCGGATGGCTCCGGTGGTGGGGACGATCCCCCAGGCGAGATAGCCGCCCTGCCTCAGGAAGCCGGCAAGCTCGTCAGTGTATATCTGGAGGGTCTCGAAGTAGTCATAGGCGTCGAAGTTGAGTATGTCCACGCCAGTGCGTATCAGCATCCCCCAGTCGGCTTTGCCGCAGCAGTGGATACCCGCAAGGCCTCCGGCAGAGTGTACGGCGTCGACCGTATTGCGCAGGAGTCTCTCGGCCTCTGCGGGCTCGACACCGAGATAGCTGCTGCTGCCTATCGCAGTGAGTATGGGCTCATCGACGAATATTATCACCTTCCCGGCATACGCAGAGAGCTCCCTGACCTGCCACTGAGCCTTCCGCTGGAGGAGAAGCGACGCCACCTCCCTAAGTTCCTCGTTGAAGTATATGTAGCGCCCATCGGAGTCCTTGAGCCCGAGGGTGAATGTGAGCGGTCCGGTGATCTGCCCCTTCAGGAGGCCGAACCTCCTGCCGCCTATCTCCCGGAGAAAGGCATAGAAGCCTGCCGAGTACTCCTCGGAGACCGGGAAGTCCTCGCCCGCAGAGAAGAGCTCGTAGAAGCGGTTCAGCTCGTCCTGATCGGCCCGGCCGACGAACACCTTCTCTTTCTCTTGGTCCACCACGACACCCGGCAGTCCCTCCGAATACTGCGGGACCATCAGCTCCTTGAAGGACCTGTGCGGCAGCTGGGGCCAAAACGGTATGTCGCAGTGCGACAGCACGAGCCTGACTGCGGCGTCCGCGTCGGTAAAGGGAAGGCTTCCTATTCCTGTAGTCTCAAACGGTCTTATCATGTGGCGGATGAGTACGCGGCACGGCTCCTCTCCTCCGCAATGCCGCCTCCTTGCAGGTATGATCAATGATACACGATCAGGAGCAGGCGACACAAGTCTCTCAGGAGACGGCGGGGATTCCTGCCTGCAGCGCTGCGAAGAAGGGGGATCGGAAGGGAGCCCCTCCTGGAGAGGACGGCCTTTCCAGGAGGGGGGTGTATCTCTCTTATATGTCGTAGTAGAGGAAGAACTCGTAGGGATGAGGCCTGAGCCTGATGGCATCGACCTCGTTCTCCCGCTTGTAAGCCATCCAGGTCTTCAGCGCGTCCTCGGTGAAGACATTGCCCTTGAGCAGGAACTCGTGGTCGTTCTCGAGGCTGTCGAGGGCCTCGTCGAGGCTTCCCACGATCTGCGGGACCTTTGCAAGTTCCTCGGGCGGAAGCTCGTAGAGGTCCTTGTCGAGGGCCTCCCCTGGATCGATCTTGTTCTCTATGCCGTCGAGACCTGCCATCAGCAGTGCCGCAAAGGCGAGGTAGGGGTTGCAGGACGGATCCGGGAACCTCACCTCCACCCTCTTCGCCTTTGGAGAGGGTGAATACATCGGGATCCTTATCGCGGCGGAACGGTTCCTTGCGGAATACGCGAGGTTGACCGGCGCCTCGAAGCCGGGCACGAGCCTCTTGTAGGAGTTGGTGGTCGGGTTGGTGAGCGCCGCAAGCGCCCTGGCGTGCTTCAGGACACCGCCTATGTAGTGAAGCGCCATCTCGCTGAGCCCTGCGTACTCATTGCCTGCGAAGAGGGGCTTGCCGTCCTTCCAGATGCTCTGGTGCGTATGCATGCCCGAGCCGTTGTCCTCGAACACGGGCTTCGGCATGAAGGTGGCGGTCTTTCCGTGAGCCCGGGCCACGTTCTTGACGATGTACTTGAAGAGCATGAGCTTGTCGGCCATCTCCACGAGCGGCGAGAACCTCATGTCGATCTCGCCCTGACCTGCGGTGGCGACCTCGTGGTGCTGGGCCTCGACGTGTATGCCGCACTTCTTCATTATGGTGACCATCTCGGTCCTGATGTCCTCGAGGCTGTCCGTGGGCGGAACAGGGAAGTAGCCCTCCTTGTGCCTCGGCTTGTAACCTAAGTTGGGGCCTTCGTCCTTGCCGGAGTTCCATATGCCTTCCTTAGAGTCGACGAAGTAGTAGCCGCTGTGCGCGTTCTGGTCGTAGCGTATGTCGTCGAAGATGAAGAACTCCGCCTCAGGGCCGAAGTATGCAGTGTCTCCAATGCCGGTGGACTTGAGGTACTGGACCGCCTTCTGCGCGATGTATCTCGGGTCCCTGGTGTAGGGCTCCTTCGTGATCGGATCGACAATGTTGCAGACGAGGCTGAGCGTGGGATACTTCCTGAACGGGTCGATTATCGCGGTCTCCGGGTCGGGCATGATCAGCATGTCCGATGCATTGATCGCCTGCCAGCCCCTTATGGACGAGCCGTCAAAGCCGACCCCCTCCTCAAAGGTCTCCTCCTTCAGCTCGTCGATCGGCACCGAGAAGTGCTGCCAAACGCCGGGGAAGTCGATGAACTTGAAGTCCACCATAACCACATCGTTTTCCTGAGCAAACGTCAAGACATCCTTTGGTGTCATGGACTACCTCCTGAAAGTTGAAATTCTTGTTTTAACGGTAATGGGTTGCCGATAAACTTACTACAAAAAATTCCGCTTTGTCAAGAAAAAAATTTGTCGTAGAAGCCCTCGGCCCTCTTGCGATACGCCGGGAATATCTTCTCCGTGCGGGCGAGGAGTTCACCGACGTCGACGCCCTCTTCGCCCTCGAACCACTCCCTCAGTATCTCCGGGGTGACCTCTATGTGAAACTGCAGAGCGTACACACGGCTGCCGTACCTGAAGGCCTGGTTCGGGTAGCTCGACGACGAGGCGATCCTCACGGCACCCTCGGGCATGTCGAAGGTGTCGCCGTGCCACTGAAAGACCTCTGCGACTGGCCTGCCCTCGACCGCGAGGGTCGAGAAGGCGCCGTCTTCCATGCCCTCGGGCGTAATGTCGACCTCGTACCAGCCGATCTCCTTGACTCCCCCGGGGTAGACCCTCGCGCCGAGGCAGTGGGCGACCATCTGGGCCCCGAGGCAGACACCGAGTACGGCCTTCCCCTCGTCTATGAAACTCCTTATCAGCTCCGCCTCGCCACGGAGGTAAGGGTACCTGTCCATCTCGTAGACGGCCATCGGTCCGCCCATGACCACGAGGTGTGAGTACAGTCCCGTGTCTTCTACAGTCTTGCCCTTCGAGAGCTCTGCGATGGTGTATGGGATACCCCTCTCCCTGAGAAAGTCCTCGATGGTTCCCGGCCCTTCGAGCGGTATGTTCTTTACGATCAGCACCTGCATGACCTTACACTCTCCTTTGAAAGTCGATAACTACAGGTTATATCCTGTCTCACCGTGCTGGCTGAGGTCAAGCCCCTCAACCTCTTCTTCCTCCTTCACCCTCAGCCCTATGGTCCAGTCGACCACCTTCAGAATTATGAGGGTAGCGATTCCGGAGTAGACAATGGTGGCGACACTTGCAAGGACCTGGGCCATGAAGAGCGAGGGGTTTCCGAAGAATAGGCCGTCTGCCCCGCCGGGGTTCACCACGGTCGATGCAAAGAGGCCCGTGGCGAGCGCGCCCCAGAGGCCTCCGACCCCGTGGATGCCGAGCACGTCGAGGGAGTCGTCGTAACCGATCTTAGGCCTGACGTTCACGGCGAGGTAACAGAAGATGCCGGCACCTATGCCGATCAGTATGGCGGAGAGCGGGCTCACGAAGCCTGCCGCCGGCGTTATGGCGACGAGTCCGGCCACTGCGCCGCTGACCGCGCCGAAGGCCGTGGGCTTGCCCCTGTGGCCCCACTCTGCAAGGGCCCAGCTCATGGCCGCTGCTGCCGCCGCCGTGTTCGTGGTCACAAAGGCGAGCGAGGCGAGGCCGCCCGACGTGAGGGCGCTGCCTGCATTGAACCCGAACCAGCCGAACCACAGAAGAGCCGCCCCGAGGATGGTCATCGGGAGGTTGTGAGGCATTATCGCCTCCTGCAGGTACCCCTTCCTCTTTCCGACGATCACTGCGGCGGTGATGGCTGCAATCGCCGAGTTGATGTGCACGACCGTGCCGCCTGCAAAGTCGAGGGCCCCGAGCTTAGCGCCGATCCAGCCGCCGCCCCACACCCAGTGGCAGACCGGCGAGTAGACGAAGGTCGCCCACAGCACGGTGAAGACCACCAGTGCCGAAAACTTCATCCTCTCTGCAAACGCACCGGTTATGAGGGCGGGAGTGATGATGGCGAACATGCCTTGAAACATCATGAACGCGAGGTGTGGCACCGTCGGAGCCAGTGGGGCCGGTTCCTGCCCGACTCCCTGAAGCCCCAGCCACTTGAGCCCGCCCACAAAGCCGCCGATGTCGGGGCCGAAGGCGAGCGTGTAGCCCCACAGCACCCAGACGACGCTCATGATGCACAGTATTATGAAGCTGTGCATTATCGTGCCGAGGACGTTCTTGCTCCTGACCATGCCGCCGTAGAAGAACGCAAGCCCCGGTGTCATCAGCATGACGAGCGCGGTGGAGACCAGTATCCACGCAGTATCCCCCGTGTCAATACCCGATGCCTCGGCGGCGAACGCGCTGCCCGAGGCAAGCAGTACCAGCAAAACCGCCACTGCCGGCGTCACAACTGCTGAGACTCCTCTCCTCATCATATCGCTTCCTCTCCTCTCTCTCCTGTCCTTATCCTCACAACGTCCTGCAGGTTGTAGATGAATATCTTTCCATCCCCGATCTCGCCCGTCCTCGCAGCCTCCTGGATGACGTCTACGACCTTGTCGAGCTTGTCGTCGGAGACCGCCACCTCGATCTTGATCTTGGGGAGGAACCTCACCTCGTACTCCACTCCCCTGTATACCTCCATGTGCCCCTTCTGCCTGCCGAACCCCTTCACCTCGATGATCGTCATGCCCTCCACACCGATGTCCGTCAGGGCTTTCCGTACATTGTCGAGACGGAAATGCTTGATTACGGCGGAAACCATCTTCATTTGGACGCACCTCCTGTTGAGTTTTGACTTCAAGTAGAGATTCAAAGGCCGGTTACGGACCGGCACGCTTGCCGGCGGCATCAGCTATTTACAATAACCGTGCCACACCTGAAACGCCCTGTCTACAAGGGGAAAAACCACACTGCCGCATCCTACAATTTTGTAGGTCCTACAAAATTGTCATACAAAATTGTAGGAATCCGCTCCATCCCGGGGTGATAGGCCGATACTGTTCTCTACCGGATCACCTCGACACCCATGTACGGCCTCAGTGCTTCGGGAATCACGACCGATCCGTCTTCCTGCTGGTAATTCTCGAGGATCGCGACGACCGTCCTCCCGATGGCGAGCCCGGAGCCGTTGAGTGTATGGACGAAGTCCGTTCCCTTTTTCTCCTCCCTCCGGAAGCGGATATCGGCCCTCCTCGCCTGGTAGTCCTCGAAGTTCGAGCACGAGGATATCTCCCTGTAGCGGCCCTGGCCCGGCAGCCAGACCTCGATGTCGTAGGTCTTTGCAGCCGAGAACCCGAGGTCCCCGGTACAGAGCACCACCACCCTGTAGTGGAGGCCGAGTCTCTGGAGAATCTCCTCTGCATCCCTTGTGAGCCCCTCGAGTTCATCATAGGAGTCCTCCGGCCTCACGAACTTGACGAGCTCGACCTTGTTGAACTGGTGCTGCCTGATGAGCCCGCGGGTGTCCTTGCCGTAGGAACCGGCCTCGCGCCTGAAGCACGGGGTGTATGCGGTGTAGTAGATCGGCAGGTCACTTTCGCGGAGGATCTCCTCCCGGTGGATGTTGGTCACAGGCACCTCGGCCGTCGGTATCAGGTAGAGTTCCGGGTCGGCGGTCCTGAAGAGGTCTGGGGCGAATTTCGGCAGCTGGCCCGTGGCCGTCATGCTCTCACGGTTCACCAGTATCGGGGGAAAGACCTCCTTGTAGCCCTTCGAGGTGTTCATGTCGAGCATGAAGTTCATGAGCGCCCTCTCGAGCCTCGCACCCTCGCCCTTCATCAGCGAGAACCGGGCCCCTGCGATCTTCGACGCCCTGTCGAAGTCGACTATGTCGAGGCTCTCGGCGATGTCCCAGTGGTTGAGTGGCTCGAACCCGAACTCCCTCGGCTCTCCCCACCGCCTCACCTCGGGATTGTCGCTCTCGTCCCTGCCCTCAGGCACTGACTCGTGCGGAATGTTGGGCAGGTTGAGGAGGAACTCCCTGATACGAGCATCCACGTCCTTGAGGTCCTCGTCGAGGGCCTTTATCCTCTCCGATACACTCTTCATCTCGGCGATCAGGCCCGAGGCGTCGCCTCCTCCCTTCTTGAGCCTCCCGATCTCGTCGGAGACGACGTTGCGCCTGTTCCTCAGGTTCTCGACCTCGCGGATTATCGCACGCCTCTGCTCCTCGAGCGAGACGAACCCGCCGAGCTCAATCTCGTAGCCCCTCCTGCGTAGCGCATCACGGACGACCTGAACGTTCTCCCTGACAAACCTTGCATCAAGCATGTAGAGCTCCTTTATGACCTGTTTAGTGCCGGTTTCGAGACCCAAATAGATTATACTATATGTGAGTGGCTTAAATTAAAGTACGGGGGCTTGAAAAGGGCAAAGTGCAAGGGCCGTTGATCAACAGGACGGGCAGGGTCGTAAGCCTCCTGCTCGGCGAGAGGCCGTCGCTCACCCTTAGGGCCGGAGAGGTCGTCAGGGCCGAGGTCCTGAATGTAGCTTCAGGCAACACCGTCTCCATCCGGCTGAAAGGCATGGTCATCGAGGCGAAGACCGAGATGCCCCTCCGCAAGAACGAGACCCTGATGCTCAGGGTGGAGGGCGCTGGCAGAGAGGTACGGCTGAGGCTGGTCGGCAGGGAAGGCGGCGGTTCCCCGGAGGCACTGAGAGAGTCCGTCCTCTCCGCCCTGAAGGGCCTCAGCAGCGCAAGGCTCGATGCTGAAGGGCTGAGGGCAGCCGCCAGGCTGCTACGGGCGCTCCCCGCTCCGGTCAGGGAGATGCTGCCCCAGCTGTCCACGATCGAGAGGCTCATCCCCGGGATCGAGAGACTCGCATCGGGCGACCCCGGCGGGTTCGTAGAGTCTTCGGGCATTCTCTTCGAGACAAAGCTGAGGCTCCTCGCACTGAGGCTCGCCACCGGCGGGGTTTACGGCAACGAGGCCCGGGCTGCTGAAGAGGCATTCTCAAGTATGGTCAAGGGCGACCTGAAGGGGGCGCTGCTGAGCCTGCAGGACTCCCTCAGGGATGAAGCCTTGGCCGGCCGCCTGCTCAGGCACAACGTAAACCCCGACTCACTGAACACGGCCGTTGAGAGGCTGATCAGAAACATAGAGTTCCACCAGCTTCAGTCGAGACTGAACGACTCGCTCCAGGTCTTCATACCCTTCATCTGGAAGGAGCTGCGCGACGGCGAGCTGATCATAAGGGAGTCATACAGCGGGAAGCCCCCGGCGAGGAGATACTCCTGCATCGTCAACATAGACCTCGAGGGTCCGGGCAGGGTGATCGCCCACGTGCTCCTTCAGGCAGGCTGCTTCCACGTCAGCTTCGTCACGGAGAACCGGGCCTTTGCAGACCTGCTGAACGAGGGCCTGCCCGTGCTCGAGCGGCAGTTCGAGGCCTCGGGCCTCAGGGCAGGCAGCATGAGCGCGCGGTACGAAGAGAAGGTAGACACAGGGAAGGCCGTCTCAGAGGGGCTCGATGTGAGGATATGAAGGAGAGGGGATGAAGGAAGAGAGAAAGAAGGCGGCTGCACTCAGGTACACGGAGGGTGTCGACGCGGCACCGAGGGTGGTGGCAAGGGGCAGGGGGTGGCTCGCCGAGAAGATGATCGCCCTCGCTCGCGAACACGGCGTGCCCGTCCATGAGGACAGGGCCCTCGTGGAGATACTCTCCACGCTCGACACGCACGAAGAGATACCGCCGGAGCTCTACAGGGCCGTTGCCGAGGTGCTGGCGTTCATCTACAGGACGAACGGAAGGTGGAGATGACAGGATACACGGGAAAGAGCGTCAGGGTGGACCTCTCGGAGGGCCGCTCGGAGATATTCGGCACACCTGCCGAGCTCTGCAGGAGGTTCATAGGAGGCAGGGGCCTTGGAGTGGCCCTTATGAGGGAGCACATCACCAGGGCCTTCGACTCCGAGGAGATGCCGATAGTATTCGCCACCGGCCCGCTCGTGGGCACTGCGGCCCCAACATCGGGGAGGCTCTCGGTGGTATCGAGGTCGCCGCTCACCTCAACGGTCTTCGACTGCTCCGTCGGGGGCAGGTTTGCAACCGAGCTGAAGCGGGCCGGCTTCGACATGCTCATCGTCAGCGGCATATCCAGGAAATGGGTGACTATAGACGTCCGCGACGGCGCGGTCTCCATAGAGGACGCATCCGGACTCTGCGGCATGAACGTCGAGGAGGCCTCGGCGGCACTCGGCGGCAGCGGCTCGGCGGCGGTGATCGGACGTGCAGGCGAGCACGGTGTGAGATTCGCTTCGATCATCTTCGACGGGCACTATGCAGCGGGCAGGGGCGGCCTCGGCGCGGTCATGGGGGTCAAGAGGCTGAAGGCCGTCAGGGTGAAGGGCTCCGGAGAGGTGAAGGTCGCCGACCCCGGCGCACTGAAGAAGGCGAGGGAGGAGATCATGCGCCTGCTCAGGGCATCGCCAGCGGTCTTCGGCGAGTTCGGCCTCAGCGAGTTCGGCACCGCAGCCCTCGTGGACCTCATACACGCAAGGAGGATGGAGCCGACCGAGAACTTCAGAAAGAGCCTCTTTCCAGAGGCCGGACGGTACTCCGGCTACTCCATGAAGACCGCCTACCACACGAAGAAGAAGGGCTGCAGGGGATGCCCCATACTCTGCAAGAAGGTCGGCGCCTCAGGCGAGGTCATGCCCGAGTTCGAGACAGCCTCGCACTTCGGCGCCCTGAACGGAAACAGTGACCTCGCAAGCATCGTCGAGGCTAACCGTCTCTGCAACGACTACGGCCTCGACACCATCACGACCGCATCCACCCTCGCATGCTACGCCGAGATAAGGGGCAGGCGGCTTGCGCCGGCCGAGCTCGTCAGCCTCGTGGCCCTCGTGGGAGAGAGGAGCAAGGCCGGTGACGCCCTCGCCGAGGGCTCGAAGAGGTTTGCCGAGTCAGCCGGCGCAGCCGGGCTCAGCATGTCGGTGAAGTCGCTCGAGCTTCCGGCCTACGACCCGAGGGGCGCCTACGGCATGGCCCTCGCCTATGCCACGTCGAACCGCGGCGGATGCCACCTCAGGGCATACCCGATCAGCTACGAGATACTCAGGAAGCCGGTGGCGGTCGACAGGTTCTCGTTCGAGGGCAAGGCGAGGATGGTTAAGATATCGGAGGATGCAAACAGCGTGATAGATTCACTCACGGCATGCAAGTTCGTGTTCTTTGCCGCCTCGCTCGAGGAGTACGCAAAGGCGGTGAACGCGGTGACCGGAAGCGACTACGACGTGCAGTCGCTCCTCAAGGCCGGCGAGCGCATATGGCTCCTCGAGAGGCGCCTGAACACGCTGAACGGCTTTTCGAGAAAGGACGACGACCTCCCCGAGAGGTTCTTCAGCGAGGCAGGATACACCGACGGAGACGTCACGATCCCGCCCATAGACAGGGAGGCCTTCGCCGAGGCACTCGGCAGGTACTACAGGATAAGGGGCTATGACGAGGACGGCAGGGTAGGCGGCGAAGATGAAGGCAGCAGTTGACACGCACGCGCCGGCTGGAACTTCCATCCAACGGCGGGGTGAAACATGAAGGCACTGATCGACAAGTACACGGCCAAGCTCGTCTCGCAGGGACTCGCCGGAGAGTCCGACATACGCCTGCTCGCCGTCGACGAGGAGATATACGCGAACACACCCTCGGATCATCCGCTCGTCGGCATCGATGCCCTGAAGGAGGTCTTCGGCCTGATGAACATCAACTCCCTCCTCTTCGCGGTCCCTGCCGAGCCCCGCAGGAGCATCATCAGCGAGCTGCTGAGACACGGCCTCTCCGACCTGCCCGGCTACCGCGCCGTCGTGCCCGAAGACTGCGAGACGAGGACCTTCTTTCACGACATACCGGTGATCGAGTCTCCGGAGCCGCGGAGGATAGCCGAGGTGCTCTCCGAGAGGAAGTCCGCCATCGTCGAGGCAGGCCCGGCAGTAGTGAGCTACGGAACGATATCCCCTGAGCAGGCTTTCATCTCGTACAGCTCGGCGTGCTTCTCCACGTTCGTCAAGTATTTTCACGACCACCTCGCCTACCTCGACTCCTGCAGGAGGAAGAATGCGCTGCCGGACAGGGAGAGGACCGCGGCGTTCGAGGGGATAAAGGGCCTCCTGCATGCAGGCAGGGCAGCCGAGAGCCTCCAGCCGCTGCGCAAGGGACCACCCGGGGATGAAGCTGCGGTATATGCAATGATGGCGGAGGCGGGCAGGAGGCTCGTATCGGAGAGGCTCGTGGATTCCTTCTTCGGAAACATATCCTGCTGCTTCAACGGCAGGATATACATCAGTGAGACCGCGGCCTCACTCGACGAGCTCGAGGGCTGCATAGACGCCGTCCCCGTCGACGGCTCCTCGTCGGTCGGCATAACCTCCTCGTCCGAGTTCGCGACCCACCGCGCCATATACGGCATGACACCGTACCGTTTCATACTGCACGGACACCCGAAGTTCTCTGTGATCATGTCGATGCACTGCCTCAGGGAGTGCCCGTCGCGCGGGCTCTGCTACAAGGCATGCCCTGAGAAGCGGCGTGTCTGCGGTGTGCCGGTCGTGCCGGGAGAGGTCGGCACAGGCCCGACCGGCATGGTGAGGACCGTACCCGAGGCCTTCAGGGTGTCGGACAGCGTCATCGTATACGGACACGGTGTCTTCACTGCAGGTGGGGAGGACTTCAACGGCCCGTTCCTGAGGATGAAGGAGTTGGAGGCGGAGTGCGAGAGGGAGTACTTCTCGATGGTGGAGAGCCTCTCGACCTCACCCTGACGAGGCGGCCCTGGAAATGAACACGGGCGGGGCCGCGTGTGCGGCCACGCCCGTGCCGTAAATACTACCGCGACACCGTTGCTACTGCTGGATCACTCCGCCGATCACAGCCGGTGCGCCGCTGACTTCAGGGGCGTCGCCGATGGCCGGGTCCACCCAGTCGTCTATGCTCGGCAGTGAGTACGTGGTGGTGGAGAGTCCGGAGCAGCTGGTCGTCGCCACCGCCTTCATCCGCTGTTCCTTCTCGAGGGCCTTCACGAGATACGTGGTCGTGCCGTCGGTGCTGTCAACCACCTCGGAGCCGTCGGGAATGGTGAGCTCGGGCACCCACCTGCTCGTCTCGTCGCAGCTCTCGTCCTCACCGCTGTCCAAGTCGACGCACTTGCCCGGTATGCCGAACAGGTCGCCGAAGCCGTTGTACTCGAGGTAGAACTTGCTGCCGTTGTACTTGTAGTCGGGCTTGGTTGTGTCGGTCTGCGTGTGGGTGTATTCAACGGGAAGCGGCGGATCGAACGTGAGGAAGTTGTTGTTTGCATCCTTGAGAGCGGTGAACCGGTTCCACTCGTTCAGGCCCGTCTCCCAGGTATAGAACTCGCTCAGGTTGCTCCAGGCCTGCCATGCGCACGTAGTGCTACCCGTGGTATCCCAGTCACACGCCAGCGCGTTCAGGTTGTCGGTGGTGGGCACAAAGAGCGGCCCTGACGTGACACCCCACTCGTTCGGGCTGTCGGCGGACGTGAGTACTACGTTGCTTCCGCTGTACTTGAGGACCATGCCGGCTGCATCGAAGGTGAACGCATAGTTGGTTGCACTCGAGGGAGCGACGTCCTGGTAGAGGATGTTGCTCGGGGATTCAGGGGTCGAGTCAGTGAAGTATGGGGTTGCACCGTTTATGTTGGAAGGATCAGGGCAGTTCTCGAAGCATACGAGGTTGAGGTCCTGTGTCAGCTGATCTGGATACACCATGTCCTCTGAGAAGAAGACCACCTTCGTCGTGTCGGAAGCGCTTCCGGAGCAGTCGAACGTCCCCGTAGTGGTATCCGGCACGCAGTCGTCGGTTGTGTCTGCTGGGTCGTCGAGCTTGACCTGTACGTTTCCACCGAGAGACTGTGACCAGAAGTTGAGCTCGGTCCAGTAGAGGGCCGTGAGGTCGAGGGGCGTGGGGGTGATGTCCTCCCACATCCAGGTGGTGTCGTTGAGTACCGCGACCTTACTGAACTCTGTCCCCGTCCATACGACGCGGTAGTTGCTCCCGCCTGTGGGGTCCCACCAGTCGAGGGGGACGTTCTTGATGTCTCCAAGCGTCAGTTCCTTCTTGGTGTGCTTTACGAGCTTGCCGCCGGCTATGAATATGTTGTACGGCTCCTCGGTATCGCCGCCTGAGCCGTATGAGAGCTTGTACACGGTGTCTCCGCTGTTGAGGGTTGCATCCTCGGGGAACCAGAGACCCCAGAAGCCGATCCAGCCGTAATAGTCCACCCCGTTCTGCGTGACCTTGATCGGGAAGCCGGAGTTGCGGACCACCCGGCTGCCGCTCGAATCGTACAGGCCGTATCTCCAGGCGGTCTCGTCAAACGAGGTCCTGCTGAGGCAGACCTGTGTGCCGGCCGAGGTGTCGACCCTTAGGAAATAGTCCTGGTTGAAGGCTATGTTGAAGCTCGATTCGTCCGTCTGTGTACCGGTCGGAGTGGGATAGGTGTCGGAGGTATACACGGTGCCTGCACCGCTCGTGCCGTCAGCCGACCTGTCGAGGGCGACCTTCTGGGAGAAGCTTATGGAGCCGTCCGGGGTGTCGAAACCGCCGTTGATGACGAACGAGAGTATGACCTTGCCCGAGGAGTCCTTCTCGGTCTTCAGTATCCCCTTGAACATGGCCGTCGATGTATCGACCGTCCCGTTGACCACGGGATAGGCCTTGAAGTTCATGGTGAAGAGCCCGTACGGATTCGTGTCGCTGACCCCTTCCGTTATGGTCACCTTGACATAGATCACCTTCGGGGGTTCGAACTCGTCGCCCTCTTCACTCACCCAGACCTTCACGATATGCGGCGAACTGGCGTCCGTCCTCGATGAATCCACTATCCACATCTCGTACTCCGGTGCCGATGTGCCGGATGTCTGGTTCGTCGAGCTCTGTCCCGCGCTCTTGGCGCTGTCTTTAGAGCTGCTGCATTGGTTAACGTCTATCTGCGCCTTGTACGCCCCCTTGTTCAGCATCTCGGCATACCGCGTCTGAGACATCATGCAGAGTATCTCGTTTATGAGGTTGAACGCCTCTGTGGAGCGTTCTTCCACATACACGAAGCTCTCGTCGTTGAAGTAGTCGGAATCAGCAGGCAGGTCCGACGGGCTGACCTGGAAGACACCTATGGTCAAGGGGCTTACGCCGCTCGATCCGGAGTCCTTCGCATCAACCACGCTCACCTTTTCAGCCACCCTGAGCGCTGTTGCCACGCCTGTAGAGGTTGTCGTCGAACTGCCTCCTCCGCCGCTGCTGCAGCCCGTGACGACGAGGAGAAGCGCACTGAACGCAGCCGCAACCAGCATGCAGAACTTCTTCTTCATAAGGTTCCTCCTTTGCTCGGAATAGTTACACCAAGAAATCAGCCATCAACTTCGTCGATAATCCGTCTCGGTATCAGAACACCCTTGTCTTCACACCCCCTCAAGCATTTGATGATGAAGAGCGGAAACCGCCCCTTGCACCGTCACCCCCCGATGGATCAGGCACAACATCACTGTATATCGGCCGTTTCACCGAAAAGTTTAGGGCTGCATGCACCCTCCACAGCCACGGCCGTGCAGGAGGGAGCAAGTTTCCTGCCAGGGGTGCCACTTCTGAGGCAGGCGTCTTTAAGCACATGAAAACAGGCGGATACGGCCGTGCTCAGCCGCTGCGGCAGCGCCTCGGCAAGGCGGCTGTGACGCATTGTGTCAGGACCCGGCCGTTGATTGTCACTCCGCTTCAGCCGGACGGCCCGCTGAGCTGCCCGCACGTGCTATAATATCGGGCTGTCCCGTCCGGACGGCATGAAGCAGCGGCACCAAGGAGCTGATCATGGGAGAGTCACCAACAGAGGCCGGTCTCTTGACAGAGGTGTTCAGGAGGCTCCACGACGCCTTCGGCCCGCAGCACTGGTGGCCGGGAGACGGCCCCTTCGAGGTGATGGTGGGGGCCGTCCTCACGCAGAACACGAACTGGGGCAACGTGGAGCGCGCGATAGAGAACCTGAAGAAGGCGGGTGCACTGGCGCCTGCGGCCATACACGGGATGAGCCGGGAGCGGCTTGCCGGGTTGATCCGTCCTGCAGGGTATTTCAACGTCAAGGCCGAGAGGCTCAAGTCCCTCGTGGGGTTCCTTGTCGGGCGCTACTCGGGCCGTGTATCGAGGATGAAGAGGGTCGGCACCGAGAGGCTCAGGCGCCAGCTGCTCGAGGTGAAGGGCGTGGGGCCCGAGACCGCAGACTCCATCCTCCTCTACGCACTCGAAAGGCCGGTCTTCGTCATCGACGCCTACACGAAAAGGGTCCTCTCAAGACACGGAATCATGGATGCATCGGCCTCCTACGACAGGTTCCAGGAACTCTTCCACGCCTCCCTGCCGGGTGACGTCCGGCTGTTCAATGAGTACCACGCACTCCTCGTAAGGCTCGGCAAGGATTTCTGCAGGCCGAGGCCGCGCTGCGAGAGGTGCCCGCTGTCAGGGCTGCCTTCGTAGCCACTCGACCAGGCGGTAACCGCCGCACGGAGGAGCGGCGATGCCCGCCCTGTAGTCGCATCCGCCGACCAGGAAGTCGCACGCTGAGCAAATCTCCTCCAGTATGAAGGCATCCTCTGAGAAATCCGGAACAATCTTCTCAGGGGCACTCTCGAGTTCCTCCGCCGAGAACCTCTGGGCGAGGTACCTGTAGGTCCCGCAAAGGAGCCCCTCCTTTCCCTCCTTGTAATATGCGCAGTATCTCCTGCAAATGATCCCGGTCAGTCTCTCGTTCTTCACTGCCCGCACACCCCGCAGTCAGTCACCCTTTCCCCTCCTGAAGAGGTCGAAGAGCGTTCTCACCTCTTCGCTTCTCAGCATCAGGGCGGTCAGAAAGTAGAGGCACGCGCAGAGGAGTATGGTTCCCCCGAGGTAGAGACTCTTTTTCAGCACCTCGCCGCCGCCCTTCCACAGGGGGCCCTGGAGCATCGACCACGCCGTGACCCCCATGATGAGGGAGGCCGCCAGCGTCTTCGAGAAGGATTTCAGTACGCGCCTGCAGTCCACGCTCGATATCTTTCTTCTCAGGAGGTAGAAGAGCAGGGAGAAGTTTACGCCGGAGGAGACGGAGTTCGCGAGTGCGAGCCCGCCGTGCTCGAGCGGCCCCATCAGGAGGAGGCTGAGTACTATGTTCGTCGCCAGTGCCAGAAGCGCCACCTTAACGGGAGTGCGGGTGTCCTGCATGGAGTAGAACGCCGCCACAACGACCCGCACGCCGACCATGGACCATATGCCGAGGGAGTAGAAGACGAGGGCGAAGGCGGTGCCTTCGGTGGCGGCATAACCGAACTCCCCGCGCTGGAACAGGAGGTTCACTATCGGGTATCTCAGTGCGATCAGTCCCGCCATCGACGGAACCGTTATGAAGAAGAGGAGCCTGAGCGTGGAGGAGAAGTCCTCACCGAGGGCCTCCATGTCGCCCTTCGCTGCATGCGACGACAGCGCGGGCAGGGCCGCCATTCCCATGGCGACCCCGAATATCCCCACCGGAAACTGTATGAGGCGCATAGAATAATACAGGTAGGTGATACTCCCCTCAGGCAGGTACGACGCAAGGATCGTGCTCACGAAGATGTTTATCTGCGAGACTGCGAGGCCGAGGGTCAGCGGCAGGATCAAGACAGCCATCTTCCTGAGCCCTTCGTGCCCGAATGCGGTGTCTATCCCGTACGTGTAGCCCCTCCTCAGGTATGACGGTATCTGGGTGACATACTGGACGACGCCTCCCACGGTCGCCCCTATGGCGACTGCGAGAATCGGCATCCCGAGATGAGGCGACAGCAGGACTATCGTGAGGATTATGGCGATGTTGAACCAGGCTGAGGAGAGCGCGGGCACGAAGAAGACCCTTTCTACGTTAAGGACTCCCATGGTCAGGGCCGCAAGGCTCACGAAGAGCAGGAAGGGGAACATGATCCTCGTAAGGAGCACAGTGGTGGCCAGCCGTGCGGGATCGGTGAACCCAGGGGCTATGAGCCTCACTATCGCGGGTGCAAAGACGATCCCCGCAACACATATCGAACCGACGACCAGGATGATGAACGAGAAGGTTATCCTCGCCAGCCTCCGAGCCTCTTGTTCCCCCTGCCTCACCTTCGTCTCCGTGAGCACCGGGATGAAGGCAGACGACATGGAGCCCTCGGCAAAGAGCTCTCTGAGGAGGTTCGGGATGCGGAAGGCCACGAAGAAGGTGTCGGAAAGCCCGGTCGCACCGAAGAAACCGGCTATGACCATGTCTCTGACAAACCCGAGAATGCGGCTGAGAAAGGTGGCGAGGGAGATGAGGGAGGCCGACCTTGCAATCTTCCTGCTCTCTGTCATGGGGTAGATTATATCAAGTCGCCTCCCGGTCTTGCCAGGTTCGGGCAGGAGTCGGCTGCCGATGGTGCTCGAGCCCGGCGATACACGGTCCTGAAGCTACAAAATTGTATGGAACTACAATTTTGTATGCTCGGCGTTGCCGGGAAAGCCAATCAAATCAACGGGTTACGATCTGGCACGCTTCTGGCAACTGTATACCGGCGAACCGAGAGGCCGTGCACGTACCCCCTGAGGCAGGAGGCCGACACGGGTGGCGGCGTGAGGGCTCTCGGAAAGGGCCGCCGCAAGCAGGGCGGGCCGAAGGTGGGAAAGGCGGAGGGGACTTCCCTTGACAGATAGGACCCTGGGGCCTGTTCAGAAATCACGGAGGAGGTGATGTGCAGAGAAGAGGTTCTTGCAGAACTGACTGATCGAGTGAGATTACTCGACTGAAAGCAACAGAACAACGAGAGATCAAAAAACATAACATTTAAGAGGAGGACAGTACAATGAAGGTTTTCAAGGTTTTGGCCTTAAGCATAATGGCACTGGTAGTCTTTTCAGGCATAGCCTACGCCACACCATCGACGCAGATATGGATACCGTCGACGGACATACAGCCGTACAAGACGCCGCACTACGGCTTTGATTCGTACATCGGAACATCGGGGAGCGGCATAGTGACGAACATCGGGCTGACCGTGGGCGTGCTGCCTTTCGAGAAGGTCCAGCTCGAGGCCGGGATCGACTACAGGGACGTCGACGGTGATCATGCATCCCCCATGCTCTTCAACGCAAAGCTCGGTATACCCGAGGGCGTGCTCTTCGCCGGTGCACCTGCAGTGGCCGTGGGCGGCTATGATTTCGGCACCGACAAGGATGTCTCGGACTCCAACATAATCTACGGCCTCGTCGCCAAGACCTTCGACAAGATCGGGAGGCTCTCCGCTGGCTACTACACCGGCAACGACAAGGTCCTCGTCGACATCAACGGCGAGAAGGACAACACCGGCATACTCCTTTCGTGGGACAGGACGATCTCGGAGATATCCGACAAGCTCTGGGCCGCCGTGGACTACCAGGGAGGAGACAACGGCTACGGTGCGCTCAGCTTCGGTGTGGCCTGGAAGTTCGCCCCCAACGTCGGGGTCATAGTCGGCTACGACATCTACAACGAGAGCAGTTACAAGCCGACTGCAACGCTCCAGCTGGACATAGATTTTTAGCGCATGCCGTGAACTCAAAATCGGAGGTTATGGAGGCATAAATGAAACGATTGTTGGTAGTAACCATAGTTGCCCTGTTGCTCTCGTCGGCAGGCGTACTGTATGCCGAGGAGCAGGGCCTTTCCAACCCTCCCGAGGTTGCACCGGCTGAGCAGCAAGCTGCTCAGCCGGCAACTGGGGAGCCGGAGACAACCGCTGCGGAAGTTCAGACTAACGCCGACTTCGTATGGACCCTCGTGGCCGCGTTCCTCGTCTTCTTCATGCAGGCGGGCTTTGCGATGGTCGAGGCCGGGTTCACGAGGGCCAAGAACACGGTGAACATCCTCATGAAGAACCTCATGGACATGTCCATGGGTGCGATCGCATACTGGGCCGTAGGGTTCGCGATAATGTTCGGGGTCACGAAGACGGGCTGGTTCGGAACCACGGGATTCTTCCTGAGTGACTTCGCTCAGGACAAGGACCCCTGGACACTCGCCTTCTGGATGTTCCAGGTGGTCTTTGCCGCCACGGCGGCCACGATCGTCTCCGGAGCCATGGCCGAGAGGACGAGGTTCGTGGCATACCTCGCCTACTCGGTGGTGATAAGCGGGCTGATCTATCCCGTGTTCGGTTCCTGGGCGTGGGGCAGCCTCTACAAGGGCAACGGCTGGCTCGAAGGTCTCGGTTTCATCGACTTTGCAGGCTCGACCGTGGTCCACTCGGTCGGCGGATGGGCCGCACTCGCCGGTGCTATCGTCATAGGCCCGAGGCTCGGGAAGTATGCAAACGGTAAGGTCAAGGCCATCCCGGGCCACAACATCGCACTCGGCGCCCTCGGTGTCTTCATCCTCTGGTTCGGATGGTACGGGTTCAATCCGGGCAGCACGACAGCGGCCACCAAGGACATCGCCCTGATCGCGGTCAACACTACACTGGCTGCTGCAGGCGGTGCAGTGGGTGCGATGATGATGGCGTGGATCATGTTCAAGAAGCCTGAAGCCACCATGACGCTGAACGGCGCACTCGCCGGTCTCGTGGGCATCACCGCTGGCTGCGCCAACGTCCTGCCGGGCAGTGCGGTGCTGATCGGTATAATAGCCGGCATAATCGTCGTGCTCTCGGTGGTATTCATCGACCAGGTGCTCAAGATCGACGACCCGGTGGGCGCCATCTCCGTACACGGTGTCTGCGGCGCATGGGGCACGTTCGCCGCCGGACTCTTCAATGCCGAGGGTGTTACGATGAAGATACTCGGAGTCCAGCTCATCGGCATAGTGGCCGCGTTCCTATGGGTCTTTCCGACCGCCTTCATCCTGTTCAAGCTGATCAAGGCCACCATAGGCCTCAGGGTGAGCGCCGAAGAAGAGCTCGAGGGCCTCGATGTCGAAGAGCACGGCATAGAGGCGTATCCCGACTTCCAGATTCATCCGTCTGCAAAGGGGTTGAAGCTGTAAAAAGCCAACAGGAGGAGAAGATGAAGAAGATAGAGGCAATAATAAAGCCCTTCAAGCTCGATGAAGTGAAGGATGAACTGCACGCGTTGGGTGTTCAGGGCATGACCGTGACGGAGGTGAAGGGATTCGGCAGGCAGAAGGGCCATGTAGAGGTCTACAGGGGCGCGGAGTACGAGGTCACCTTCGTGCCCAAGGTCAAGCTGGAGATAGTCGTCCCCGACGATATGGCCGAGAAGGTCATCGGCAAGATACTCGAGAGCGCGAAGACCGGCAAGATAGGCGACGGAAAGATATTCGTCACGCCTGTCGGCGAGGCCTACAGGATCAGGACCGGGGAAAAAGGAGAGACCGCGCTTTAGTGTGTTCCTTTGAAAAAGGACGTAAAAAAGGGGCTGCTTCCGCAGCCCCTTTTTTATTTCAGGCTCTGCAGCTCGATGCCGTACTTCTTTATCCTGTAACCGAGCTGCCTCGGCGTTATGCCGAGGGCCTTCGCAGCCTTGTGCTGGATGTAGTTGTGATCCATCAGGGCGCGGATGATCCTCTCGCGCTCGAGATTCCTGACCTCGTGGCCGAGGGTGCGTTCCTCGTAGAATGCAGCCTCCTTCTTCTGCGAGGCGCCGAAGTCGGCGGATGTGAGGTTGAAGGGGAGATCGCCGGGTGCGATGGTCTCCTTCTCGGTCATTATCACGAGCCTCTCGACAGTGTTGGCGAGTTCCCTCACATTGCCGGGCCAGGAGTATTCACTCAATATAGCGAGGGCCTCTTCAGAGAACTGCACCCGCTTGTTGTACGCCTTGTTGAACTTGTCCAGGTAGTAGTTCAGCAGGAGCGGAACATCCCGCTTCCTCTCCCTCAGGGCCGGCAGGACGATTGGCACGACGTTCAGCCTCCAGTACAGGTCTTCACGGAAGTTTCCCAGCCTCACCTCTTCCTGGAGGTTCTTGTTCGTTGCTGCGATCACCCTGACGTCGGCCTTGATCGACTTCGAGGATCCGACCCTCTCGAACGTGCGCTCCTGCAGCACCCTCAGCAGCTTCGCCTGGAGCCCCAGGGGGATCTCGCCTATCTCGTCGAGGAATATGCTGCCGCCGTTTGCAAGCTCGAACCTGCCGGTCCTGCTCGTCGTCGCCCCCGTGAATGCCCCCTTCTCCACGCCGAAGAGCTCGACCTCGAGAAGATTGTCCGGCAGTGCCGCGCAGTTGACGGCGACGTAAGGACCCTTTGCACGGTGGCTCTGGTAGTGGAGCGTCCGCGCAATCAGCTCCTTGCCCGTGCCGCTCTCGCCGAGGAGAAGCACGGTCGTATCCGTGCTGGCCACCTTCATAACGGCCTTGAGCACACTCTGAAACCTTTCGGACTCGCCGATGATGTTCGGCAGGCTGTACCTCTCCTTCAGCTGGGACCTCAGGGACTCCCTCTCCTGCTCGGCCTTCCGGTAGTTTTCCCACAGCTTGACGAACTGGGCGATCAGCGAGGCCACGATCTTCAGCACCCTCAGGTCGTCGTCCACACTGCCGTGCTCCTCGGCATATATCCTGTCGGCGCTTATCACGCCGAGTATCTCGCCCTTGAGTTCGATGGGGATGCATAGGAAAGAGACCCCGTACTTCTTGGGCCTCGAACCGGTCCTGTTCAGGAACTTCGGCTCCTCGCCTATGTTCGGGATGAACATCGGCGAGCCGGTCTTTATGACCCTGCCGACGATGCCTTCGCCGATCCTGTATTTGCCGCGCTTGACCTCCTCCTTCGTGAGCCCGTGGGCCGCCACTATGCGAAGCTCGCTCGACAGCGGATCGAGCAGAAAGACACAGCCCCTCTGCATCTCGAGGAGACTTCCGAGTATCTTCATCGCGGCACGGAGGTTCTCCTCGAGGTCGAACGAGGCCGTAAGGACGCGGCTCACCTCGAGGATGGCGCTCAGCTCCATGTTCTTCCTGACTATCAGCTCTTTCTCTTTGTCCATGGGTTTCTTCGATCTCTCCCCTGTCCTCAGCGATTCAGGCCGCGCCTACATCTGCACGGCCGCCCTCCCGCGGCAGAGGTTGCAGTCCGGTCCCCGTCTCTGCAGTCAAGGGGGACTTGGTGAAGTATGCATGAGGGCGAAGCATTGGCAACGAATCGGACGAAACCTCCGGGTCGCAGACCCTCCCCTGCCATCGAGGTCGGCATGACATTGCCGTCGCGTTACTTAACTATTTAAAACAAAAATGTAGGGAAATGTCAAGGAGGCAGGCCGGCTGATCGGCCAGTTGGATATTATGCGGTTTTTGGGCTATAATATGCTGTCATGTCATTACTTACGGATTTCCTGGACGAGCCCAAGATCGCCTACTTCTCGATGGAGATAGGCCTCCGCAAGGAGATACCCACCTACAGCGGCGGTCTCGGTGTGCTTGCAGGCGACACCATCAAGTCGGCTGCAGACCTGAAGCTGCCCCTTATTGCAGTGACACTGCTGAGCCGGAAGGGCTTCTTCGAACAGGACATCACACCCGAGGGCAGGCAGGTGGAGTATCCATCCGAGTGGAATCCGTCCGACTACATGGAGGTCCTGCCTGAGAAGGTCGCCGTGGAGATCGAGGGCCGGGAGGTCTTCGTGAGGGCTTGGCTCTACATCGTCGAGAGCATAATCGGCGGCAGGGTGCCGGTCCTCTTCCTCGACACCGACATGGAAGAGAACTCACCCGAAGACCGCACCATAACCGACTACCTGTACGGCGGCGACCGCCTCTACAGGATAAAGCAGGAGATAGTCCTCGGCATCGGCGGGGTGAGGATGCTGAGCACCCTCGGTTTCGAGATAAAGAAGTACCACATGAACGAAGGACACTCCGCATTCCTCACCCTCGAGCTCCTGAGACGCTACAGGAGGAGCATCGAGGAGGTCTGGGACGAAAAGCTCGTCTGGGACACGGAGAAGGTGAGGGACATGTGCGTCTTCACCACGCACACCCCTGTGGAGGCAGGGCACGACAGGTTCTCGCACGACCTGGTGGCGAGGTGCCTCGGCGACTTCATCCCGCTCGACGTGCTCAAGGAACTCGGCGGAGAGGAGGACAACATCAACATGACCCTGCTCGCCCTCAATCTCAGTGATTACGTCAACGGTGTCGCAAAGAAGCACCGCGATGTCTCGCGGGTCATGTTCCCCGGCTACGAGATACACGCGATCACAAACGGCGTTCACTCCTTCACCTGGACGTCGGAGAGCTTCAAGCGGCTCTTCGACAGGTACTTCCCGGGCTGGGCCAACGAGCCTGAACTGCTCGTCCGTGTTGAGAAGATCGCGCACGAGGAGATATGGCAGGCCCACATGGAGGCGAAGAGGCACCTGATAGACTATGTAAACGAGACCACGGGAACGGGCATGAACTACGACACCCTCACCATCGGTTTTGCAAGGAGGGCGACCGCATACAAGAGGGGGGACCTCCTGTTCAGGGATATCGAGAGACTGAAGAAGATCGCCGGCGGCAAGGTGCAGATCATCTATGCCGGCAAGGCCCACCCGCAGGACGAACCCGGAAAGAAGACCATAGAGAGGATATTCTCCTATATCGGACAGCTACGTGACAGCATAAAGATCGCCTATCTCAAGAACTACAACATGGAGATCGCCTTCAAGATGGTCTCGGGCGTGGACGTGTGGCTCAACACGCCGCTGAGGCCTCTCGAGGCGTCAGGGACGAGCGGCATGAAGGCGGCGCACAACGGGGTATTGAACTTCAGCGTGCTCGACGGCTGGTGGATCGAGGGCTACATAGAGGGATACACGGGCTGGTCTATAGGCCCGGCCCCTTCGGAGCTGACCCCTGACGAGGAGACGGCCGACAGGAGGGACTCCGAGGACCTGTACAACAAGCTCGAACAGGAGATAATCCCACTCTACTACGGGGACCGCGACGGCTGGATACGCATGATGCAGCACGCCATAGGAAAGATCGCCTACTACTTCAACAGCCACCGCATGATGCGCCGCTACGTGACCGAGGGGTACCTCTAAACTTCCCCCCCTCCGGGGGAGGAACAAGCACGTACACCGGCAGTATTCTCTGGATAGGAATACCTTAAAGAGCAGGCCCCCTGCCCGAGGGGAAGAACCCTTGCAGGCCGGCAGCTTTCAGAGGGAATAACCGTGCGCGTCCCCGCCGGATCGCAGACCGGGTCCATGCCGCCGTATGTGACCGAAGGGTGTATCCCGCCACATCAGGCATCAAGCCGCCTTTCTCATCCTCAGAAACCTCGTCATTAGGGTGTCACGCCGCACCTCGGTCCTGAACCCCGCTGACTCGAATGCAGCCTGCGTCCTGTCCATCGCCTCCCTTCCGACCTCCAAGACGGGCTCGTAGATCGAGAGTATCCCGCCGGTCTTCACTGCAGCGGCGATCCTCTTCACGCATTCGTCCTTCCGCTCGATCTCGTGGAAGGAATAATAGAGGAACGCCACATCCGCAAGCCCGGCCGGCAGGTCGAGTTCAGAGATGTCACCGCTGATTATCTCCACCTTGCCGACATGCCTTGCCGTGCGCCGCTTGAGCTTCTCCACCATCCCCTCCTGCAGTTCGACCGCATAGACCTTCCCCGCCGTCACGGCAATGACCTCGGTGAAGAAGCCGTTTCCCGCTCCCACCTCGAGCACGACGCTACCGGCGGTTATGCCGGATTCGGCCAGGACCTTCTCCCTGTCGGTCAGTGCCTTCCTTACAGGGTTGTAGAGTATGAACGACAGCCACGACGGACATACCACCTTCAGCACACCTCCTCGGGACCGGCGCCCTTAACGGCGGCTCCGCGGTCTCGCCGACGGCCGAGCCTTTGCTTTAGTGACTTCAAGGGTATTATAATTAAAGCCTGCAGGGCAATAAAACCCACGAACAAGGAGGACGTCTTGAACGGTTACGGCTACGGCTACCAGAAAAAGAAGGGCGGAAAGATGAAGAAGCTGCTGCTGATACTGCTGCTGCCCTTCGTGCTGCTCATCCTCTATTACACGACATACAAGCTGTTTCTCATCCCCCCTCCTGAGGTCGAGGGCATCGACGCATTCAGGCTCCTGCCCGCCAAGAAGACCGTGACGCTTCAGGGAAAGAACCTGAAATCGATAACGGTCCTCATCACGCAGGACCTGAAGTCGAGGGAACTGCTGCGGGACGAGCCTCAAACCGTTGAAAGTACGTACACGATAGAGATAAAGCCCAAGGCGCTCGGCCTGAGGGACGGCCCTGCAGTGGTCACCATAGCGGTGAAATCCGGCATACTGAAGAAGGCCGAGTACAAGGTGGACGCAATGGTCGACACCGTGCCGCCGAAACTGAGGGTGGTCGACTCCCCCTCCACGGTCTACCAGGGGATGGGTACGCTCGCACTCCTGAGGGCCGACGGAGCCGACTCGGTCTTCGTGAGTACAGGCGATGGAGCCCCCTTCAAGGCATACAGACTCCCCGGAGGGCCGGACAACACCTATGTCGTCTTCTTCCCCATACCCGTCGACACCAAGACCAAGGCCGTATTCCGCGCAGTGGCCGAGGACAAGGCCGGCAACCGGACGGCGAGGACCCTGCCGTTGAAGATAAAGAAGAAGGCCTTCAGGAGGTCGTCCATACGCATCAATGACGACTTCATACGCCGGGTCATCTACCCGATGTTCAACGATGCAGACCCCCCTGCACCGGCAAAGGCCTTCCTCGTGGTGAACGAGCAGTGGCGGCAGAGGGACGTCAGGAGGCTCGCCGCAATAGGACGTGACTCTGCACCCCGGATGCTCTGGAAGGGGCGCTTTCTTCAACTGAAGAACAGCAAGGTCATGGCAGCGTATGGAGACCGGAGGGTATACCTGTACAGGGGAAGGCCGATCAGCCGCAGCGTGCACCTCGGGTACGACCTTGCGTCGGTCTCGAACGCATCCGTCGGGGCGGCTAACTCGGGTGTCGTCAAGTTTGCAGGCGATCTCGGCATATACGGCAACGCCGTGATAATAGACCACGGTCTCGGTCTCATGAGCCTCTACGGCCACCTCTCGGAGATACTCGTGGAAGAAGGTCAAGAGGTCAAGAAGGGAGAGCTGATAGCGAGGACCGGATCGAGCGGACTTGCCGGTGGTGACCATCTCCACTTCGGCATACTCGTCCAGGGAGTCGAGGTATCCCCGCTGTACTGGTGGGACAAGCGGTGGATAAGGGCGAACGTCGGTATTATCGAATCCTACGGCAGGGGAAATGCCGTGAAAGGCCGGCGGTAGAGACTGCCATGCCGCAGGGTCTTCCTTTCAGGAAGGACAAGCAGGGGGAGACGGTGCTGAAGGTCCGGGTCGAGCCCCGCTCGTCGCGGGCGGAGGTGGTCGGCTGGCTCGGAGACAGCCTCAAGGTGAAGCTCACCGCGGCTCCGGTGGACGGGGCAGCCAACAAGCAGCTCGTGGAAGTGCTCTCGGACTACTTCGGCGTAAAGAAGAGCGCCGTCCGTATCCTGAGGGGAGGGTCATCCAAGAACAAGCTCGTCGAGATAGAGGGGCTCAATGGAGACGCCCTTCCGTAGCCGGGAGAGATGATCGAGATAGAGCCCGTTCCCCTGAAAGAAGACCCCATCGAACGCATCCAGAGGTACCTGCTCGATGGGCGGTCCAGCCTCCATGAATCAGCGGTGGTAATGCCGACATCGAGAGCCGTCAGGCGCCTGGTGCAGCTTATGGACAAGGGCACCCCCGGGCCTGCGGTCCTCCCGTACTGCTTCGAGATGAAGGACTTCGTCCTCAGATGCCTCGACTCCGGCGGCTACGGGATCGTCCCCGATGAACTGCGGCTGCCCTACCTGCAGAAGGCCGTCAGGGCGCTCGACACAGGGAAGCTCACTGAGCTCTTCGGACAGGAGCACGCAAGATACTGCGAGGACTTCATCCGGTTCGCCTCTGTCGGCAGGAGGCTGCTCAGGTTCTACGACGAGGTGTTCGCCGAAGGTGTAGGGTTCGACGACCTCAGGATGAACGCCCTGTATACGGATTACGAGAGGGACGTCCTCATACTGGAGGAGATCGCTTCGCTCTACAGGGATGTACTGGAAAAGGACGGACTGACCGACACGATCTTCATCAAGGCCGGCTTCCTCTCCTCTGCGCAGGAGAATCCCGCTTTCCTCAAGAGGTTCAGGAGGCTCTGCATCCTCTCCCCAGGGAGGCTCAGCAGGTTCGAATCGAGGCTGCTTGAGAAGGCCTCGGAGGCGGTGGATACTGTAATATTCCTCCACTACGAAGGAACCGCGGAAGGGGCGAAGATGTCCGGTCTCGTAGAGAGCACGGCACACTTGCCCGACATAGAGCCGGCCCCCTATCCCGCCTACATCGAGGTCGAGGAGTTCAGGCTTCCGGAGGAGCAGGCGGGGTTCGTGATGAACTCCATCCTGAAGTCGGCGGCAATGGGCATAAGCCCTGAAGAGACCGTCGTGGTCCTTCCCGACGAAGGACTGAAACGGTTGCTCTATGCCTTCGACAGGGACGGGGTATTGAATTTCGCAATGGGCCTCGACATGAGGGATACGGTCTTCTACTCGTTCCTGAAGTCCCTCGAGACGATGCTCGCCTCATCCGGCCGCGACGGGACCTATGACGCAAGGGCGGCCGTCAACTTCCTGGGGCATCCGTTCATGAGGGGGCTTGCAGGCGGGGGCTATGAGCCGTTCGTTGCAGAGGCGAAGAGGAGAAACAGGTTCTTCGTCGCTCCCGCTGAACTCTGTATGACCGTGGAGCTTGCGGGCGCCTGCCGCGAGATAGATACCCTGTTCGGCAGAGAGGAGATAGGGTTCAGGGAGTTCTGCAGCCGCATAAGGGAGATCGTCGAGAGGATCATGGAGATGAACGCCGCACTGATCGAGAGGCTTCGCGGGAGCCCGGAGTTCACGGGTGCTGAAAGGGCGTTCTTCGAGCGGCTGACCATGCTCGGCATGCTCCCCTACGACCCGGTCCGTCCCGGCGGGTCTCCGCTGAGCCACCTCGCCTACCTGAACGATTGCCTCAAGGATGCGACCTATCCGCACACCTGGGGCGGTCCTGTCACCGTGATGGGCATGCTCGAGACGAGGGGCCTCGGGTTCCGCTCGGTCGTCATACCCGACATGAACGAGGAGTTCATGCCGCCCGCGAGTGAAAAGGAGATGTTCCTGAACACTGAGATAAGGAGGCGCGTGGGACTTCCGACGTTCCTCGACAGGGAGGCCCTCAGCAGGGCGTACTTCAACGGCCTGCTCAAGAAGGCCGACGCCGTCTTTCTGAGCTATGCCTCCACCGAGGGGAGGAGGCCGAGGAGCAGGTTCATCGAGGAGATAGAGATGCAGCGGGGCGGCAGCCTGAAGAGGGGACCGGACCGCTGGGCCGACACAGCAAAGGCGTCTCCTCCGGCCGCCAAGTCCAGCCTCCCGGCAAAGGACGGCCGCACCCTGCGGCTGATCGAGACCATGGTACTTACACCCACGTCCCTCAGGACCTACAGGGAGTGCCGGTTCAGGTTCTATCTCAGATACATCAAGGGGCTCAGGGAGAAGGAGGAGTTCTCCGAGTCTCTCCAGAGGGTCGACCTCGGCAATATCTTCCACAGTGCGGTAAGTGCCCTCTACGGTAAACTCTTCGGGCAGTCCCTGCAGCGCGGGACAGGGAGGACCGAAGGCCTCGATGAGGCTGTAAGTGAACAGGCGGGCCTTTTTCCAGCCCCCATGCCGCTGCCGTCGTGGACGAGACTGACCGAGGAGCTGAGGAGCAGGGTCCTGAAGGAGGCCGAGCAGTACGACATATTCAGGAAGAGCCCGCATGCCAGGCTCGAGCTCGATGTCTTCATCGACAAGCTCAGGGACTTCGTGGACTCGGAGAGGGCACTGTTCGAGGCTGGCTGGCGGCCGGCATACATCGAGTTTCCGGTCTCGATGAGGCTGGAGGGGATGAGGTTCAGGGGAAAGATAGACCGGGTCGACGTCATGCAGGAGCCGGGCGGCACGCAGAGGGTGGTAATCATCGACTACAAGCTCTCGGATGTAAGTGTCCGGGAGAGGACCGTGCTCGACGGAGACTTCAAGGAGTTCCAGCTGCCGCTCTACAGGCTCATGTTCAGGGAGACGCTCGGTGGTATAGGCGTCGAGGCCGTTGCATACTACGACCTGAAGAGTAGCTTCCGGCTGAAGAGGGTCTTTGCAGACCTGACCGACGGCGACTTCATCAGGCATATCGGTGAACTCGTGGCGGAGCTGAAAGACCCGAAGAAGGGATTCGAGAAGACGGAGAAGGAGCAGAACTGCCGGTACTGCTCCTACAGGGACATGTGCCGGTGAGTATGCGCTCCTGAAGTGCCGGTACCGCGCGCAGCGGGCCCACGGGCATGAACCCGCTGCGCCTTACGGTCTTCTCGGGTCACTCGCCTGCACCAGTTGAAGGGCCGGCCGACGGCTTCTCCACGATGTAGGGCATCCCCCAAGCAGCGGAGTTGTAGGGAGCGTTTTCATCCAACAAGGTCGCAGCGTCGATGACGTCGACCGCGGCAAAGTAACGTCCCGGCACCTGCCCTATCGTGTAAGTCCTGCTGAAGATGCCGTCCGAAGCCGTCCGGTCGCCGTTGCTGCCGTCATCGAACATCCGGTCCCTCACCCTTCCGAGCACACCGCCGGGCCGGTGGAGGAAGACGAAACTCTCCGGGATGTAGTCTGCAGGCGAGGAGTTCACCACCTTCGCCTCAACGAGCACCTCTGTCAGCGGTGAAAAGACAGGCAGCCCGGCCGGGACATCGAAGAGCTCCGATGACGACGAGCTCTCCCACACGGTCACACCGTCCACCGATGCGCGTATCCACTGAATCCGGACGGTCTGCTGCTCGGGGTCTGCAAGGGATATGTCCAGCGGAGATATCTTCGTCAGGCGCCAGCCGTCCGGCAGGCGGGTGAACTCGGCATGGCGGGTCAAGACATCCTCAAAAGGCTTCACCCACGGATTCCGTTCTCCGTCATCCGTCGTATCCACAAAGAGTGAGCCCTGTATTCGGTCGGTCACGACAACGGCAGCGGTATCACCCGTTATGGAGATGCTGATGTCACGCTGAAGGTGCTCAAACAGCCCCCTCCCCCATGCAACCGGCAAGTCCGCGGCAGCCCCGGCAGCCTGCACCTCATCCGGCGGCCTGTCCGACGCGTCATACACAGCGCCGTCGGGTGACCTGTCGTCGGTGACGTCAACGGCGAAAAACTCTGATGACTCGATCGCCCCTGTTATCGCGTCCCTGTCCGTCTCCGTTGATGTCCCGGCTCCGCACGCCGTCACCAGTACGGCGGTGAGTATCGACGTCACGATCGCCTTCCACTCCCGCAACGCCCAGACGATAACCTTCTTGCCTCTGGTTCTGTCCATATCTCCTTCCTCCTTGTTCAGTGGTTTACGAAAAAGCTCCGGCCGAAGGCCGGCGCGCCCGAGTCGTCTGTCCCTACAGACACCGGCAGCGGGAAAAAGGTTTAGTTCCGCCCCTTGGAGCCAGCGCTGATGGGAAGAACTACGAGAACTTCTGATACAATAGTGGTTGCAACCGGATACCGCCATGCACAACGAAACCATGGACATACTCAGCCCCGGCAGGAACATAGCCCTCAAGGCATCGGCCGGAAGCGGCAAGACCTTCAATCTGAGCCTCAGGGTGGTGAACCTACTGCTGGAGGGTGTGGAGCCGGACAGGATACTCTGCCTCACCTTCACGAACAAGGCGACGAACGAGATGTACGAGCGGATCGTCAGGACGATCACCTATCTTGCCGGCGGTCCGTCGGCCGAGGGCTCGATGCTCGACGCCCCGAACAACGAAGCGCTCACCCTCGCGGAGTACTGGCAGCACCGCCTCGGAGGCGGAGACATCTCCGGTGCCCTCCTCTACCTGAGGGAGAGGGCGCGGGAACTGTACGAGGCGGTCGTCAGGGAGATATCTCGGCTCAGGGTCTCCACCATAGACGGCTTCTTCAACTCCATACTCAGGCTCTTCCCCTTTGAGGCCGGAGTCATGCCGGACTTCAGGATAGCAACCGAATCCGAGGAGGAGGGCATCTACCGCAGGGCCTACGACGAATTCACGGCCGCGCTCCGTTCCGACGCCTCCACGAGAGAACTCCTCAAGAGGCTCGTCCTGCTGAGCGGCTCCCGGGAGCTCTCACCATTCAGGCTCCTCGATGGATACTTCAGGGAGTTGCTCGCCATGAGGGCGGAGATCGAGGAGCTGTGTGAGGGGAGGGACGGACCGGGGGCTGCTGATGCGGGCCGCCTGCTCAAGGAGTGCGGGGTGTTGGAAAAACTCGAGGCGAGGGTGCGAGAGGCGGCTGTGCATCTCGCCGGGATGATGAGGAGGTCCTACCCGGAACTGGGAAGGACGGCGGCTGCGGAGGTGAGGAGGTACGAGGAGTCGTCGGTCAAGGAGCTGTCGGCCCTCACGAGCCTCGCAAAGGACCACTACACCGACTACAGGTACTTCTCCTCCCTCGACCATTCACCCGAGATACAGGATGCCTTCGATCTGCTCAAGCGAGTGATGAGGGATTATTTCATCCACAAGAACCGCCTGTTTCAGGAGATAACCCTCCACCTCTTCACGAGGTTTCTCCAGTATCCCGACAGTGCAAAGCGCAGCCTCAACGCACTCAGCTTCAGCGACGTAACGAGGATATGCTACGACCTCCTCATCCGCAACTCCCTCATCGATGAGAGCGCCGACTACTTCTACTTCCGCCTCGACAGCAGGATCGAACACCTCCTGATAGACGAGTTTCAGGATACGAGCATCATACAGTGGAGGATACTCAAGCCGATGGCTGACGAGCTGACCTCCGGCTTGGGCCAGAAGGAGAGGCCAGGGTCGTTCTTCTACGTGGGGGATCCGAAACAGTCCATCTACAGGTTCCGAGGCGGCGAGAGCGGCCTCTTCGACGCCGTGCTCTCCATGTATCCGGAGAAGCTCAAGCCGCAGAGCCTCAGGAGGAACTTCCGCAGCGGCAGGGCCATCGTGGATTTCGTCAACATGGTCTTCTCCGCTGTCTCGTCTGCGTACGGCTACGACTACGACGAGCAGGAATCGACCCTCGATCGGCAGGGATTCGTCGACGTGAGGTTCGTATCGAGTAAAAAGGGTAGGGCTGAGCGGGAACTCTGCAGGAAGGAGAAGATGCAGGCGGTCCTCTCGTTCGTGGAGGCCCTCGTCCGTAGGGGCGCGCGCCCCGGAGACATAGCCGTACTGTGCCAGAAGAACAGGACGTGTGAGGAGTATGCCGCGGTCCTGAGGGAGAATGGATACGATGTCGTGACCGAGTCGGCCGAGGCCCTCCTCGAACAGCCCTCGGTGAAGGCGGTGATGAACCTACTGAGGTGGCTGGCTGACCAGCGGCAGCCGGTCTACCTACTCGGCTTCCTCTTCTCCGTCGATGGGCTCCTCGATGCAGAGGACCTGAGGAGGCTCTTCGACAAAACACCCTCCTGGAACGACCCCGCAGCTGCACTGCCCCGAATCTCGGAGAGGCTCTCGGAACTGCAGAGGCTCCACGGGCTTGTGCCTGTCTGGAGGCTCATCGAGAAGATCATCACGGAGTTCGGGCTGTTCAGGGCATTCGACTACGACCCCAACCTCCTCTGCCTTGCAGGAACGGCTGCCTCGGAGGAGCTCGCCGACCCGCTGAGCATAGTGGACTTCATCGCGTTCATGGAGGGCCGATCCTCTGTCAAGGCCCACATACCATCGGGTCTCTCGGAGAGATCGGTCAGGCTGATGACCGTTCACAAGGCCAAAGGGCTCGAGTTCCCCTACGTGATCCTCCCGGAGCTCGACATAAGGATGTCCTTCGACGCCAGAAACAGGCCGCTCATAATCGACCACACCGACGACCTCGCAGTGAAGGGGGTCTACCTGAGCGAGAACAGGGAGACCGCCTCGTTTGTCCCTGAGATCGAAGAAGTGCGCGCGCGCGAGGAGGAGAGGATAAGGACGGACCTGCTGAACTACCTCTACGTGGCCATGACGAGGGCGAGGGACGGGCTCATGATAGCGGCCGAAAGGCCTGAGAGACCAGAGGTGCGGCAATTGTCCGACGTCCTCTACCGGGCCGTTGAGAGCGGCACCGGCGAGGCTGCTGGCACATACCGCTCAGGCGCCTTTCCAGGTGTCGAAGGCCCATCTGCCCGGAGAGAAGTCCCGCCCCCTTCGCGCCCGAACCCGTTTGCCGGCCTGACCCTTTCTCTGAAAGAGGCGGTACTCACGGGGACACCGCTGCCGCAGGAAGATGCCCCGGTCGCAGAGGAGCCGGCCGGAAGGGAGACCCCTGATGAGTTCAGGGACAGGCTCTTCGGAGAGGCCTTTCATTATGCCGTGGAGATGATGGAGGACTTCTCGGCGGACTCGGTCCCGGCTGCGGTTGCAAGGGTCAGGCAGAGGTACGCCTCCCTGCCCGAGGATGCCGCAACCTCCATAGAGAGGAGGCTGTCGGCCCTCGTCGCCGACGAGGCCTTCCTGCGCCTGCTTAGCGGCGACGCCCTTTACCGTGAGGTCCCGTTTGCAAGGGGCGGCACCCCTTACAGGATCGACCTGCTCGTGTTCGACGGTGCAGCGGTCAGGGTGCTCGACTTCAAGACCGGCCGCGACTCCACGCTCATGGAGCAATACAGGCAGCAGGTCCGCGCCTACATGCTGACGGTAGGGGAGTGCTTCAGCGGGAAGGACATCGAAGGATACCTCGTCTTCTCAGGCGAGAACAGCGTCGATATCCAGGAGGTGAGGCTGCAGTGAATCCCCGCAGGCGTCTGCAAATTGGACATGTCCGCACCTGATGGGGTATTTTATAATATAGCGGCACGTCCTTATGCGGGACATGCATCGGGTGTCCGGCTGAAGAGCATAAAGACCGTAAAACCGCGGTGCATTTTTTTCGGGATGGGCATGCCGGACATTGCAAGCCCGCCCTTGGCAGGGAACCGCAGACACCAAGAGTTTAAGTCCGTGAGAGGTGATCGCCGTGAAGAGACTGACCGTTGTCCTCTGTGTATCGATCTTCCTTGCACTCATGCTGACCGGCTCGTGTGCCTCCGTACCCGTGGCCCCCAATGAGACCGTGGTCGAGGGCACGGTCTCGGAATACGCGATAGTCTCATCGAGGCTCGTGGGCATCAAACCCGAGCAGGTCCTCTACAGGATCACCATACACGTCGAATCCTCCAAGGCCTCAGGCAGCGGGCCTGACTTCCTCAAGGAGAGGAGAGGAGAGGATGTCCCTTTCTACACCAAGAAGATACTCTCACCGCGCCTGTTCGGAAAGAGCGTGCGCGTGAGGGCCGAGTTCAGGGGCGGTGAGCACGGCGGGCTCTTCTGGGTGAAGGACGTTGCGCTGAGATGAAGGCGGCCCTGCTCAGAACACTCCCCTTCCTTTCTTCCTTCCGGATACTGCTGGCAGGTTTCATGATCAGCCTTGTATGGACCGGCTACGCATCAGCGGTGGTGGCGGCCCCCGTGGAGCAGGGACTCACACAGCCCGACGGCAGGGAGTTTGCAGCGCGGCAGTGGGGTGACGAGAGGCTGCACGGCTGGGAGACCATCGAGGGCTACACGGTCGTAAGGG
>Ga0256830_1000186_pt1 | contig 56311 bp, 50 predicted proteins | sample 128326metaG_FD_190537 | JGI IMG/M metagenome (GOLD analysis project Ga0256830, IMG submission 190537) | Hydrothermal vent microbial communities from Lau Basin, Pacific Ocean - 128-326 | ecosystem: Environmental > Aquatic > Marine > Hydrothermal vents | place: Pacific Ocean: Lau Basin | collected... | reverse complement strand
CTACTCGACGAAGTTGAACACTTGGTCGAGCTCCTCGTCGGGCACCATGAACACCGTGTTGTGGGGGGGCAGCGGCTCCCGGTACATCCAGTCCGGCAACCGGTCGTCCGCGCTTGTAAACCCGGCCGCCTCGTTCCACCTGCGCTCCATCGCCAGCACCGCCTTGCCCAGCTCCGTCACGTCGTCCGGCCCCAGGCTCGTGCCGTAGAACGCGTTGATCATCTCGTAGACCGCCTCGAACGCCTCCGGCTTGTCCATCACCGCAAACGCCACGAACAGGCACAGCCCCGTGGAGTCGATCGCTGCCGTGGCGATCTGCAGGTTCCGGCTCAGCTCCACCTGCCCCTCCGGCTTCAGCGGGTCCACGTAGCCGCCCACCTTCAGGATGTTCGTCGCGATCGCGTAGCCCGCCGTGTGGTCCGCCCCCATCGTGGAGGTCGCATACGTCACCCCGATCCCCTGGATCGCCCGCGGCTCGTAGGCAGGCATGGCCTGACCCTTCACCACCGGCACGTGCGCCACCCCAAAGCACTGGCCCGTCACCTTGGCCCCACACCCCAGGATCCGCCCCAACGGCGTGCCCCGACCCACCTCCTTCATCAGCTCGATCGCCGCGTTCGCGTCCCCAAACTTCGCCAGCCCCGCCTCCATCGCCACGGCCAGGGTCGCCCCCATCTCGATCGTGTCCAGCCCGATGTCGTCCGACAAACGGTCCATCTCCGCGATCGCGTCCAGGTCGTCGATGCAGCAGTCCGTGCCGAAGCTCCAGATCGTCTCGTACTCCGGACCCTTCGTCTTGTAGTTGCCGTCCTTGTCCATGTAGATCCGAGAGCACTGGATCACGCACCCCGAGTGGCACCCGTGCGCGATCTTGCCCCCCCGCTCCAGGATCACGTCGTGCTGCGCCTCCCCCGAGATCTTCGACGCCCCCTCGAACCGCCCCTCCCGGAAGTTCCGGGTCGGAAGCCCCCCGGCCTCGTTGATGATGTTCTGCAGCACGTTCGTCCCATACGTGGGAAGCCCCTCCCCCGTGACCGGGTGCTCCTTCAGGGCCTTGGCAAACTTCTTCGACGCCTCCCGAAACGCCTCCTTGTCCCCGGGCTGGCGCATCTGGGTCTCGGAGTCGTCCAGCACGACGGCCTTTAGCCCCTTCGACCCCATCACCGCCCCCAGCCCCCCCCGCCCCGCGTGCCGGGTCGGCCGCATCTCCCGGTCCGTGCACGCCACCGACGCCGCGGTGAGCCCCATCTCCCCGGCCTGGCCGATGGTGATGAACCCCACCTTCTTCTCCCCGTACCTCTCCACCAGCTCGGCCACGGTGTCGTAGTTGCCCAGCCCCTTGAGCTCCGGGCTCTCCACCAGCCTCACCGAGCCCTTGCGTACCTCCAGGGTGTAGCGCTTGTCCGGGTCCGCCGGCTGGTCCTCGATCACCAGCGCCCGGATGCCCAGGCGAGCCAGGATCTGACCCGCCTGGCCCCCCGCGTTCGACTCCTTGATGGTGCCGGTCAAGGGGCTCTTCGCCCCCACCGAGATCCGGCCCGAGATCGGCGCGGCCGACCCGCCCAACAGCCCCCCGGCGAACACCAGCTTGTTCGCCGGCCCCAAAGCCGTGCAGGTGGGCGGCACCTCCTCGGCCACCACCGCCGAGGTCATGGCCCGGCCGCCGAACAGCTTCCACCTCTCCGGCACCGGCTCCTCCTTCACCTCCTGGGTCCGCATGTTCACTCGCACGATCCGCTCACTCATGGTGTCCTCCTCGGTTGGGGTTCACGGCATGCAAGGCATCGCGTTTGGGGCCGTTGGCCGGGACCGATGGCCCCAAACGCGCCTCTTGGGGTGCCTCATCTTGACTACGAGCTGGAATCAGCAGGCACAAGCGATGCGGGCCCCGTCCTCGCGCTCCGCCAGGGTCCCCACCGTCGCCCGAAGCATGTTGGGGACGCCATGGTCCCTTGCTCCGGCGCCCCAGCCCGACCCCTCGATCTCCATGGGAGGCATGGCCCCGAAGCTTTGGCAGAGGTAGCGGATCAGGGCCGCCCCCGTCGGGGTTGCCAGCTCCCCGCGCGTGCCATCGGAGTACACGGGCACGCCCCGCAGGATCTCGGCGGTGGCCGGGGCCGGCACCGGGAGCACCCCGTGGGCGCACCGCACGGTGCCGCTTCCCACGTGCACGGGGGAGCACCAGGCCTCGTCCACGCCGAGCTGGTGGAACGCCGAGCACCCGGCCACGATGTCGGCGATGGCGTCCAGGGCGCCCACCTCGTGGAAGTGCACCTCGTCCGGAGTCGTCCCGTGGACCCGGGCCTCGGCAGCGGCCAGGAGCCGGAACACCCCGGCCGCGTCCCGGCCCACCGGCTCCGGCAGGGGGGCCTCCCCGATGATCGCCAGGATCTCACGGAGCCCCCGCCGGGGGTGGTGGGGATGCCCGTGGCCGTGGTGGCGGCCCCCGTGGTGGTGCCCCGGATGGGCGGACGGCGCCTGGTCCACCGGGGCGCGGGTCTCCGGGTCCAGAACGTGGAACTTCGTGCCCACGACCCCCCTCCGGGTGACCTTCCGGGCCTCGAGCCGAATCCCACCGACTCCCAGGCCGGCCACGTGCTCGCGTATCACCCCCAGGCTCGCCCCGGCGTCGAGCAGCGCCCCTACGAACATGTCACCGCTCACCCCGGCACGGGCGTCCAGGTACAGGATCCGCTTCATGATGGCGACTCCTTCCGACCTCCACGGGTCACGAGCTTGTTGATCATGTCGGCCTGGTAGGCGGCCCCGAACCCGTTGTCGATGTTCACCACGCTGATGCCCGAGGCGCAGGAGTTGAGCATGGCCAGGAGCGCCGTGATCCCCCCGAAGCTCGCCCCGTAGCCCACGCTGGTGGGCACCGCGATCACGGGTACGTCCACGAGCCCAGCGATCACCGACGGCAGCGCCCCCTCCATGCCCGCCACGGCCACCACGCAGTTGACCTGCCGGAGGACGTCAGCGTGGGCGAACAGCCGGTGGATCCCCGCAACCCCCACGTCGTAGAGCCGCTCCACCCGGCTGCCGAACACCTCCAGGGAGATCGCCGCCTCCTCGGCCACGGGCAGGTCCGACGTGCCGGCGGCCGCCACCGCCACCCCCCCCACCACCTGGCTCGGGTCCCTCCGCACCTCCAGGAGTCGGCACAGCTCGTGGTAGCGCGCCTCGGGCACCCGCTGTTGCACGGCATCGGCGATGGGGCGGCTGGCCCGGGTGCACAGCACGTTGGCGTTCTCCCTAGCTAGGCGCGAGAAGATCTCGGCCACCTGCTCCGGGGTCTTCCCCTCGCCGTAGACCACCTCCGGGTACCCGTTTCGGATGCGGCGGTGGTGGTCGATCTTGGCGAACCCCACGTCCTCGAAGGACATGGCCTTGACCCGATCGAGGACCTCCTCGGTGGTCACCTCCCCGCGCCGCAGGCTCTCCAGGAGCCGGCGCAGGCTCTCCGGGCTCACGGGCCGCCCCCGGGGCCGAGGTCCGAGAGGGTCTCGTTCATGGCGCCGGTGCGGTACCCCTGGAGGTCCAGGGCCACGTAGGTGTACCCGGCCCCCTTGACCGCCCGGACCACCTCGTCGCGCAGGCCGTTCACGACCCGTTCGAACTCCTCCGGCCCGAGCTCGAGACGGGCCACGTCCCCGTGGTGGCGCACCCGGAGCACCCGGAGCCCGAGCCGCCACAGGGCGTCCTCGGCCCGGCCCACCTGGGAGACCTTCTCCCGGGTGATCGGGGTTCCGTAGGGGAACCGGGACGACAGGCACGCGAAGGCCGGCTTGTCCCAGGTGGGGAGCCCCATCTCCTTGGACAGGGCCCGGATGTCGTCCTTGGTGAGCCCGGCCTCGTCCAGGGGGCTTCGGACCCCGAGCTCCCGGGCCGCCTGGCGGCCCGGCCGGTAATCCCCCCGGTCGTCCACGTTGGACCCGTCGGCCACGTGGGGAAGCCCCTCCTCCCGGGCCACCTCCCAGAGCCTGGCGAAGAGCTCTTTCTTGCAGAAGTAGCACCGGTTCCTAGGGTTCTCCGCGAAGCCCGGCACGTCGAGCTCCTCCGACGCGACCAGCCGGTGCCGCCCGCCCAGGCGCCGGGCCAGGGCCTCGGCCTCCCGGCGCTCCCGCTCCGGAAAGGTCTCGGAGCAGGCCGTGACCCCGAGGGCCCGATCCCCGAGCACCTCCACCGCGGCGGCGAACAGGTACGAAGAGTCCACCCCGCCGGAGAACCCCACCACCACCCCGCCCATTTCCCTCAAGATGTCGTACAGGCGTTGCCTCTTGTCCCCAAGATCGGTGCTCATGTCGCGACCTCCCTAGGTTGTGGCCTTCCGGCGCCCCGCTCCCGCCCGGCCTGCCGAGCTCTGGGCCGGCCCTACCCGAGGGGCATTTTCAAATGGCGGTGCAGGACGGGCCGGTAGGACGAGAAGCTCCCTCGCCTCATGCACCCCCACAGGACCCCCAGGCCGTAGGCCAGGCTCTCGGCCGCGTACAGGGCCAGGAACACGGGGTACGGGAGCGCCGGCCTGCGGGTGCGGTGCTCCACCCACCCCACCCCGGCCAGCACCGCGAGCCCCAGGGCCCCAGCCGCGGGCCACAGGACCCCGGCGAGCACCGCGGGAAGCCCGTAGTAGCGCACCCCGTGGGCCCCCAGATAGTAGGCGAGGCTCCCCAGGGCCCGGAGCCTGGCCCTCAGCACCCGGGCCCACCCCACGGGGACCTGGCGTCGGGCCAGCCGGACCCGCACCCGCAGGGCGTCGGCCCCCACGAGCGCGGCCGCCCCGGCGGCCGGGACCCGGCCCGCGCCCAGGGCCGCGGCCGCCAGGAGCACCAGGGCCGCGGTAAGCGCCGGGGGAAGCGCCATGCGTTTCCGGCGGCGCGGGTGCAGGGCCTGGAGCGCCGCCTCGGAGGTGCCGTACTCGAACCGCCGCCGCAGGAACGCCCGGAGCCGGCTTCGGTGCTCGTGCCACACCCAGCCCGTGGGGGTGTACTCCACCCGCCATCCCCGGTCCCGGAGACGCCAGGTGAGGTCCACGTCCTCCCCCACGTGCATCCCGTCCCGAAACCCTCCCACCTCCAGGAACGCGCTGCGGCGCACCAACAGGTTGCAGCTGGGCAGGTAGAACGTGTCGTCTCCCCCCTGGGCCGAGCGGCACCGCGTGCCCAGGCTCAAGCTCGACATGGCCGCCTCGTACCGGTCGAGGCGCGAGGCCACGTGCATGCCCTCCACCCGCCCCCCCACGGCGGCCACGGCCGGGTCGGCGAACCGGCCCACCAGGTCGGCGAGCCAGCCCGCCGACGCGGTGCAGTCGGAGTCGAGAAAGGCCAGGATCTCCCCCCAGGCCGCGGCCACCCCCCGGTTGCGGGCCGCGGCCGGGCCCAGGCCGCTCCCCCCCGACCCCACCACCCGGGCCCCGTGCTCCCGGGCCACCCGGGGGGTCTCATCACGGCTCCCGTCGTCCACCACGATCACCTCGAGCCGGTCGCGGGGGTACCTCACCCTCCCCAGGGACTCCAGGCACCGGGCGAGCTCGCCGGCACGGTCCCGGACCGGGATCACCACGCTCACCGAGGGGAGCGCCTCCGGGTCTCCGGCCTCCGGGACCCGCTCCAGGATCCCCCCCCGGGCCAGGGCCGCCAGGGCCTGCTCCTGCCCGGGATCCGCGGGGGTCACCGGCTCCCGGCTGCACCGGTCCACCAGGGCGGCCAGGGCCCGGTTGACCCGCACCACCCGCAGGGGGCGCTCCAGCACCAGGCACGCGCCTTCGGGCGCGGGGCGCACCTTCACCCGGGGGGCCAGGGCGTACCTCACGGCGCCGCCCCCTGGAGGAGCCCCTCCTCCTCGAGGATCCGGAGCAGACCCTCCACCACCTCCCCGGCGCTCCCCTCGTGCACCCGGCCCGCTCGGGCCCGGATGCCCCCGGACAGGAGCGTCCGGATCCGCTCGAACGCCGGGGCGTCCGGGTCCGGGGTGGGCACCGGCGTCGGGTCCGGCCGGGGGTGGACGAGCCGCTCGGGGCGCAGCAGCGCGGCGTGCTCCCCCACCGCCCGCTCCGGCAGGCCCAGCTCGGGAAGGCCCCAAGTCTCCACTGGAGCCCCCAGGGCCGCCAGCACCGCGTCCAGGTCCGGGTACCGGGGCTCCCGAGCCCCGCCCTCCATCAGGAGCACGCACGGCAGGGGCAGGGCTACCACGTCCCGGGCGCCCCGGTCGGCCTTGCGGGTGGCCGTGGCCTCCCCGTCCCCCACCCGGGCCGAGACCACCGGCGTGCAGCACGGCAGCCCCAGACCGGCCGCGGCAAGGGCCGGAGCCGGGTCGTCCCCCCGGTCCAGGAGCCGCGCCCCGGCCAGGACCAGGGAGGGGGACAGGATCTCCACCACCCGGGCCAGCACCCGGGCCCGGGCCACGGCGTCGCCCTCCCACAGGCCGGGGCCGTCCACCCTGACGGCCCGGTGGGCCCCCATGGCCAGGGCGAGCCTAAGGCCGTCCTCCAGGCGCCGACCGGGCCCCACGGCCACGGCCGTGACCCGGGCGCCGCGCCCCTCGGCCAGGAGCATCGCCTCCTCCAGGGCCTCCAGGTCCGCCGGGTTCACCAGCCGCCGGGGCCCAGGCTCCCGGACCATGACGCCCCCCCCGGCAAGCCGGACCGGGGGCCGGGGGTCCAGAACCTCCCGGAGGAGCACCACGACGCTCAAGCCGTTTGCGGTCATCTTCCAGCTCCCCAACCCCTTCGTGGAGCCCCTCACGTCATCCGGTACGACACCCCGAAGCCGCCCCGGGGGTAGCGCCACCGGGTGAAGGCCCCCTTGTCGCACACGATGTAGCAGGTGCCGCACTCCAGGCAGCCGTCGTACACAAAGCCCATCTGCCGGTCCTCCTCGGACCAGGTGTAGCACCCGGCCGGACAGGCCGTGACGCAGCCCCGGTGGTCGCACGACCGGCAGATCTGCGGGTCCAGGACGATGTGGGGCTCCTGGTCCACGGCGAACCCGGTGAGGTCGAAAATGTCCTCCACGTTGACCCGTCTCATACCGACCTCCACGCGGTAAGGGCGTCGGCCAGCAGGGCCCGGAGCCCCACCTTCTCCCGGGTGGTCCCGGCGAGGAGCCTCCCGAGCCGGCGCTTGGGGCTGCCGTCGATCCGGTACACCCGCTCCATGAGCTCGCAGATCACCTCGGGGTAGGCCCCGTACAGCCGGTCGATATGGAGCATCCGCGGGGCCCGGCGGAAGAGCTTGAGGTCCTGGAGCACGAAGCTCCCCTCGAGCTTCTCCCGGTAGCGCCCCAGGGCCCGGGCGGAGAGGTCCCCGCTCTGCCGGGCCTCCGCCACGGTCTCGGCCGCGAGCAGCCCGGAGTGGACGGCCAGGTTGATCCCCTCCAGGTTGAGCCCGGTGGCGTAGCACAGCCCGGCGGCGTCCCCGGCCACCAGGATGCCGTCCCCGCAGAGCCGGGGCATGGCGTCGTAGCCCCCCTCGGGGATCACGTGGGCCGAGTACTCCAGGAGGCGCCCGCCCCGCAGGAGCTTCGCCATCATGGGGTGCTCCAGGAAGGCGTTGAGCAGGTCGTAGGGGGTCCTTCCGCTGTCCCGGAGGCTCCCGATGTGGAGCACGAGCCCCACCGAGACGCTGTCCCGGTTGGTGTACAGGAACCCCCCGCCCCGCACGCCCGCCGTGCACCCCACGAACTCCATGGAGGCCCCCTGGTCCCGCACGAGGCCGAACCGGTCCTCGATCGCCGGCCGGGGAAGGTCGATCAGGGCCTTCACCCCCACGGCCATCCCGTCCGGGTCGAGCCGAGGCTGCCGGAGCCCCGCCTTGAGGGCCGTGAGCGAGAGCACCCCGTCGGCCGCGATCACCACGGGGGCCCGGATCTCCCCCCCGTCCCGGAGCACCCGCACCCCCCGCACCGCATCCCCCTCCAGGATCAGGTCGTCCACCGTGCACCGGGTGAGGCAGGCGGCACCGGCGCGGCGGGCCTCCTCGGCCAGCCACGCGTCGTACACCGGCCGGAGCACGGTGTACCCGTTGTAGGGGGGCCGGTCGAAGGCCCCGGTCTCGAACTGGACCGTGAAGCCCGCCTCCCCGGTCAGGAAGCACAGGCTCTTTCGCACCACGTGGCGCTCCAGGGGCGCCCGGTCCCAGAAGTCCGGGAACACGGCCTCCAGGGCCGGCATCCGGTGGAGAAGGCCCCCGAACATGTTCTTCTCGCCGGCGAACGCGCCCCGCTCCAGCAGGGCCACGTCCACCCCGGAGCGCGCCAGGCCCAGGGCCGCTGCCGCCCCGGCCGGGCCGGCCCCCACCACCACCGCCTCGAAGGACCTCCTCACGGGGCACCTCCCCCGGCCACCCGGGCCCGGACCCGGTCGAGGAGCAGCGGGATCACCTCGCGCAGGTCCGCCACGAACCCCTCGTCGGACGCGGCGAACATGGGGGCCCGGGGGTCGAGGTTCAGGCACACGATCCGCCGGGCGTCCCGGATGCCCCCCACGTGGTGCATGGACCCCGAGATGCCCACCCCCAGGTACAGCCGGGGTGCCACGGTCTTCCCGGTCTGGCCGATCATGCGCTCGAACCCGGCCCACCCCAGGTCGTAGACCGGGCGGGACACCCCGAGGCTCGCGTTCAGGAGCCCGGCGAGCTCCCGGAACCGCTCGAAGCTCTCCCGGTCGAACCCCTTGCCCGCACAGAAGATGACCTCGGCCTCCGACACGTCCACGGTGCGCGGATCCGGGGGGATGCGCTCCACCACCCGGGACCGGAACGCCCCGTCGGGCACCGGCGCCTCCACGGCCTCCACGACCGGGCGCCCCCCGGCCGGCCCGGCCGGGGGCACCGGGCTCAGGCACCCCGGGTGCACCGTGAGCACCAGGGGCGAGGCCCGGTCCCACAGGAAGGTCTCGGCCAGCCGGTCCCCCAGGGCCCTGCGGGAGACCCGCACCCCCCCGCCCCCCGGCTCCACCGAGACGCACTCGGTGAGGACGGCCCCCCCCAGGGCCGCGGCCACCCGGGGGGCCAGGGAGGCCCCCGCGCTGTCGTGGGCCATGAGCACGAGCCGGGCGGCCCGGGCCCGGGCCGCCCCGGCCAGGGCCTCGGCCCGGGCCTCGGGGAAGTCGGCCAGGGGGCGGCCGGCCCGGATCACCAGGACCCCGGGGACGCCGTGGTCCGCCAGGGTCTCCAGGGCGGCCTCCGGCAGCTCCGGGTCCTCGCCGTCGGCGAGCACCGCGGCCGCCCAGGCGAGCCCCAGGCGCGCGGCAGCCCGGCGCCCCACCGAGACCATCCCCTTGGCCGTGTCCCCGAGCCCGTCCTTCCCGGGGGTCACGAGCACCAGGAGGTCCTCGCGGGCCGGGGGCATCAGATCTCCCTCCCCACCTTGTGGCCCTCCCAGATGGCCATGTCCACTTTGCGGGGGGCCACGCAGTCGCCGATCCGGTGGAGCTCCTTCACCTTGCCCTTGAGAGCCTTGTACAGGCGGTCGTCCACCTCCTGGCCCATGGCGAGCACCAGGGAGTCGTAGGGCCCCCACTCCCCCCACTCGTTGGAGTACACGTTGAAGCCCTTGACCCGCTTGTCGCCGGCCTCCCCCGTGACCTCCATCACCGCGATGTCCGGGGTGAAGGTCACCCCCTTCTGGAGGAGCCGCTGGCGGGTGAGGTACAGGTCCTGGAGCGGCCCCAGCTCGGCGCCCACGAACAGGCTCGAGGTGATGATGTGCACCTCGACCCCCCGGTCCGCCAGGTGCTCCGCCGTGGAGGTGGCCCGGTGGTGGCCGTCGTAGTCGATGAGGCACACGCTCTGGCCCACCTCGGCCTCCCCCTCGAGCACCTGCCACACGTTGAACACGGCCGGGCCGTCCGCGCCGGCCACGGGGTGGGCCTTGGGCACGCTCCCGGTGGCCACGATCACCGCGTCGGGGGCCTGCTCCAACACCATGGCCTCGGTCACCTCCACCCCCAGGTGCACGGTGACCCCGAGCCGGTCGAGCTGGGCCTTCTCGTTGCGGGCGATCACCCCGAACTCGTCCCGGCCCGCGCCTTTCATGGCGATCAGGACCTGGCCCCCGAGCTCGTCGCCCCGCTCGTACAGGTCCACCCGGTGGCCCCGGAGCGCGGCCATCTTGGCCGCCCACATCCCGGCCGGGCCACCCCCCACCACCATCACCCGCTTCTTCACCGCGGCGGGCCGGAGGCTCCCCTCGCCCCACCGGGCCTCCAGGCCCACGGCCGGGTTCTGGATGCACCCCAGGAGCTTGTTCACCCCCATCCGGCCGATGCACCCCTGGTTGTCGGCCACGCAGTAGCGGATCTCCTCCATACGCCCCTCCTCGGCCTTCTTCGGGAGGAACGGGTCGCAGATCAGCGCCCGGCACATGCCGATCATGTCGGCCTGGCCGGCGGCCAGCACCTTCTCGGCCATGACCGGGTCGTTGATCCGGCCCGTGCAGAACACCGGGAGCTTCACGCTCTCCCGGATGCCCGCGGCCAGGGGGACCGTGTACCCGAGGGGGGTGTGCATCGACCCCTCCACCAGGTACAGGTTGTAGAAGGTGGCGATGGATAGGTCCATGAAGTCGATGAGCCCCGTGGCCTCGAACCTCCGGGCGATCTCCTGGACCTGGGCCAGGTCGAGCCCCCCGGGGATCATCTCGTCGGCGCACAGCCGGATGCCCACGGTGTAGTCGTCCCCCACGGCCCGGCGCACGGCCTCGATGAACATGAGGGGCGCGCGCATGCGGTTCTCGAGGCTCCCGCCGAACTCGTCGGTGCGGAAGTTCGTGAGCGGGCTCAGGAACTGACGCGCCAGGCTGGAGTGGCCGAACTGGAGCTCCACCCCGTCGAACCCCCCTTCCCGCACGTGCACGGCGCACCGGCCGAAGTACCGGGCCACCTCCTCGATGTCCTCGGGCTCCATCTCCTTGGGGGTCTCCCGGAACAGGACGTCCGGCACGGGGCTCGGGGCCCACACCGGGAGCCTGGAGATCGTGCCGTCGCACTGCTGGCCGTTGTGGTTGAGCTGGGCGAAGATCCTGGCCTCGAACTCGTGCACCCGGTCGGCGATCCGGCGGAAGTGGGGGATCACCTCGGGATGGAACACCTCCACGAGCTTCTCGTAGGCCCGGTCGGTGGGGTGGACGCTCATCTCCTCGGTGATGATGAGCCCCACCCCTCCCCGGGCCCGCTCGCCCCAGTAGTGCATGTGGCGCTCGGTGGGCAGGCAGTCCACCGCGAAGTTGGTGAGGTGGGGCTGGAAGGAGATGCGGTTCCTCACCTCCACCTTCCCGATCTTCAGGGGCGAGAACAGGTGCTTGAAGGTCATGGTTCCAGCTCCTCGCGGGCCCGGCCGGGCCCGCCGGCGGCCACAGCGCTGACGCACCGCTCCAGGCACTCCGGGTCGCCCCGGCCCAGGTCCCGGCCCAGGTGGTACGCCACCGCCGGGCACCCGCCGTGGCACCGGTCGAACCGGTGGCACGACTCGCACGAGCGGATGCGAAGCCGCCGCAGGGCCCGGAACACCCGGGAGCCCTCCCAGATCCCGGCGAAGGGCTCCTCCCGCACCGACCCGGCCCGGAACTCGGGCATCTGGAGGAAGGCGCAGGGGTAGACGTCCCCTTCCGGCCCCACGCAGCAGGTGAGCTTGGCCGCCCCGCACAGGTTCAGGCCCAGTCCCATCCGCTCCTGGGGGGTCAGGGAGAAGAAGCTGTCGCCGGTGCGCACGTCCCCCCGACCGGCGAGCCACGTGCCGAACCCCAGCAGCTGGGCCGCGTCGGGCCGGAGCTCGTCCCACGCACCGGCGCCCCGGCCCGAGGGCCGGAACCGGCTCACCCGCAACGCCACCCCCAGGGCCCCGGCCAGGTCGTGGAGCTCGGGGATCTCGTCGGCGTTGGCCGAGGTAAGCACGGCGTTGATGCTGGTGGGGATCGGGCTCGCCGCCAGGAGCCCCAGGGCCTCCAGGGCCCGCTCGTAGGTGCCCTCCCCCCGGATGGCGTCGCAGGTCTCCCGTCGGGCCCCGTCCAGGCTCACCTGGACCGCCACCATGCCGCTGCGGGCCAGCCGCTCCACCCGGGCGCGGTCGAGCAGGGTGCCGTTGGTGGAGATGCAGGTCACGATGCCCCTGCGGTGGCACGCGGCCAGGATGTCCTCGAAGTCCGGCCGCAGGAACGGCTCGCCCCCCCCGAAGTTCACCTGGAACACCCCCATCCGGTGGAGCTCGTCCACCAGGCCCACCGCCTCTTGGGTGGTCAGCTCCCGGGGGGCGGGCGGGCCGGCCGCCGACAGGCAGTGGCGGCACCGCAGGTTGCACGCCAGGGTGACCTCCCAGGTCACGTTCACCGGGGCCGAGAGGCCGGCCTCAACAAACCGGTTGCTCACGAAGAAACCCCTTCTCCACGAGATGGAGGATCAGCCGTTCGGCAGCCGCACGCGACGACGGGGCCCGGGCCCGCAGGGCCTGCTCCACCGGCAGGCCCCGGGCGATGACGCCCGCGTCGAGCATGTCCCCCGTGCGGGCGAACAGGAGCCGGGGGCCCTGCATGTCGTAGAACAGGAGCCCGAAGGCCTCCTGCCGCACCCGGCACGAGGGGTGAAGAACGTGACACCTCGTCTCCACTGCGGCTCCCTCCGTTTTTCTAGTCTCTAGTTTCTAGTCTCTGGTCTCTAGTAGACCCCGCAGATCCCGTCGATGGCGAGCTCCTCCACCTCGATCTCCTCCAGGATCTCGGGCTCCTCGGCGTGCGTCTCATCGTGGACCACCATGGGTTCCGGGGTCTTCAGGATCTCTTCCATGGTTTGCTCCTTTTCGGTGCTGGAAAGTTGGAAGGCTAGAAGGCTGGGACGTTGAGAGGTTGGGACGTCAAGAGCTCCCTTCATGCCGTCCTCAGTGCCAGCATTCCCTGCGCAAGACCGCCTCCAAACGTCTGCTCCTCCCGTTTTTTTCTAATCTCTAGCCGGCTGCCGCGGTCCAGCCCGAGTCCACGGTGATCATGCTGCCGGTGACGCAGCGGCTCTCGGGCAGGCACAGCCACAGCACGGCCTGGGCCACGTCCTCCGGGGTGATCTCCCGGTCCTTGAACAGGTGGCCCTCGCAGAACTGCTCCTTGGCCTCCCCCTGGTCCATGCCGAAGTACTCGGCCAGGCCCTGCATCATGGCGGTCCACACGGTGCCGGGGCACACGGCGTTGACGTTGATGTTGTGGTCGGCCACCTCCATGGCCAGGCTCTTGGTGAACCCCAGGATGCCGTGCTTGGCGGCGCAGTAGTGGGCTCCCATCCCGAACCCCCGCTGCCCCCCCACGCTGGAGATGGAGACCACCTTGCCGTAGTGGGCCTCGATCATGTGGGGCACCACGTAGTGGCAGCACAGGAACGTGCCCTTGAGGTGGGTGTCCAGGGTGTCGTCCCAGGTGGCCTCGTCCATGTCCACCACCGGCACGAGGCTCGTGACCCCGGCGTTGTTCACCAGGATGTCGATCTTGCCGAACTCTTCCTTCACCCGGTCCACCATCCCCTTCACCGACGCTGCGGAGCGCACGTCGCACTCCACGCCCAGCGATCTCACCCCGAGGGCCTCAAGCTCCTTTACCGCCTTCCCCAGGGCCTCCGGGGTGGCCAGGGGGTAGGGCACCGTGTCGATGTCCCGGCAGATGTCCGCCAGGACCACGTGGCACCCTTCGCCGGCCAGGGTCTTGGCAATGGCCAGCCCGTTGCCCCGGGCGCCTCCGGTCACGATGGCCACCTGATCCTTGAGCTTCATGGTGTTCTCCTCTGGTGTGGATCGAGCCTCTCGCCGGAACCGCCCGCGGTCACACCGCCTGGCGTGCAGCAGGCAGGTCGAAGAGCCCACCGATCCCGTGGAGGCTCGCGTTGATCTCCTGCAGGTCGTCCTTGAGGGAGTCGATCCCGTACTCCCGGATCTGGTAGTCCAGCTGCCCCTCCAGGCTGTAAAGCAGGTGGAGGATGTTGAGCAGGTCCACCCACTCGGGCTTCTCCACCAGCCGGGGCAGATAACGCTCCATGAGCTCCCCGGCTCGCAGCTCGGCCAGCCCCCACTCCAGGGTCTCCCGGTCCACCCTCTGGAGCATCACCCCCCGCAGAAGCACCGCGGCCCGAAGCCCTGCCAGCATCACCTCCTCGATCATCCTGCGGTCGGCCCCGTCCACATCCATGGCTGCCTCCTCAGGTCATGCGGACCTTCATGGTCTTCACGTGGTGGACGATCTTCTCGAGCCTCGTGAAAACCGGCTCGCACAGGGCCATGGCCGCGGCCTCGTCCGCGCACCCCGCCAGGGCCGCCTTCAGATCGCCCATGTCGGCCACGATCTTCTCCATGTCCGAGGTGCCCTTCTGGGTCTTGAAGTACAGCTTCGCGGCCAGCGGCTCGAGCTCGTCCGCCAGGGCCACGAGCTTCTCCCTCACCGGGGGAACGGGGCAGTCGGCTGCCGCATCCCGGAACATGGCGACCACCTCGCGGACGTAATGGGTTCCCATCTTCTGTTGGGACATTTCTCTTCTCTCCTTTCCATGGGAATCGGAGTTAGCCGTGGTGATGGTGGTGATGGCCGCCGTGACCGCACTCGGGCCCGTGGTGGTGGCCCGCGCCCGGGCACGGCCGGCTCACCTCCGGCGGAGCGTCGGGCACCTCCTTGGGGGGGAGCTCCCGGCACAGGGTCTCGGAGATCTCCCGGAACGCCCGGGCCGTGAGGCTCTCGGGGTGCAGGTCCACGATGGGCACGCCGGAGTCGGCCGCCTCGGAGAACTGGGGATCCAGGGGGATCGACCCGAGGAACGGCACCTCCATCATCCGGGCGAGCACCCTGCCCTTGTCCTTGCCGAACAGGTGTACCGTGTCGCCGCAGCACCGGCAGGTGTAGGCGCTCATGTTCTCGATGAGGCCCAGGACCTTCGCCCCCAGGGACAGGGCGGCGTTGATGGCCTTGGAGCACACCAGGGTGGAGACCTCCTGGGGTGTGGTTACGATGACCACCCCATCCAGGTCCGGGATCGACTTGAGGATCGCGATGGGCTCGTCTCCGGTACCGGGGGGCAGGTCCACCAGCAGGAAGTCCAGCCCCCCCCACTTGGCCGCCGACAGAAGCTGGCGGATCGCGCGGCTCTTGGCCTGGCCCCGCCACATCACCGGGGTCATGTCGCCGGGCCAGAACAGGGCCACCGACAGGGCCTTGATCCCGGAGGGCGTGACCACGGGGTCCAGCCAGAAGGCGCCGTTGAGCTTGGCCTCGTTCTTGATCCCCAGCATCTTGGGCGTGCTCGGGCCGTGGAGGTCGGCGTCGAACACACCCACCCGGTGCCCTGCGCTCTGCAGCGCGGCAGCGAGGCTCACCGTGGTCGCGGTCTTGCCCACCCCCCCCTTGCCGGAGAGCACCGCGATCTTGTAGCGCACGTACCGGAGCGACTCGGCGATGGCCCCTTTCTCACCCGCAAGCTGGCGCCTCTGCATCTCCAGGAACTCGCTGTGCGTCGCGTCCATTGGCTCCTCCTCGTCGAAGTTGCGCCGAGCTCGTCCCCCAGGGTCAGGAGAGACGCCTCAGCGTGTAGGTTCGGCTCCCCAGGCCCAGGGCCTCGGCCACGGACAACAGCTCCTCCACGGCTTCCCTCGCGCTCTCCACCGCCGTCCGCCCTCCTGGGGAGGCCGTCTCTGCCACCACGTCGAAAGTGACGGCGTCCAACGCCACCGGGTCGCGCGAGGCCAAAAATCCCTGGCTCGGGCCCACGGGAGCCTCGCTGAACGGGAAATACTCGGGCTGGGGGGTTACGTCCCAGACATAGTTCACGTAGAACACGCGCCCCTCGAGTGCCTGGCGCACCCCCAGGTGCCCCTCGAGGGCCCGGTGCCGGAAGCCGGACAAGGCCGACCGCCCGGGGCGGGACCCGTTGAAGGGATACGGATCTATCCCGGCGAGCACCCGGGTGCGCTCGCGCCCCACCAGACACTCGAATCCCCCGTTGACCAGGGCGCCTGCCACCCCGAGCAGAGGGTGGAGGGTCACGTGGGCCAGAACCCATACCCGGTCCGAACGACACACCGCCGCTCCCACCTCCACCCCGCCGAGCACGGTGTCGGCACCCCCACAGGGGTAGATGTTGCCCTCGTCCCCGCTGAACCCCCCATTGATGACAAAGTTTCCCCCAAGGGTGTCGGACGAGTAGCCCTGCCGGCTCACCACGTCCATGAACGAGCTCCCGGACATGCGGCGCCAGTAGTCCACCAGCTTGAGCCCGTCACACAGGGTGGGGATCTGCTCCGTCGCGTTCGTCACCGCCTCGGCCACGGTGCGAAGGAACGCCGGTCGCAGGCCGTACTCGTATCCCTCCTCCGCCGTGTTGATCTTGAGGGCGACCCGGGCCCCGGCGTCGAGCCCACCCAAAACCCCTGCCTCCTGCAGCAGCCGGCGGATTTTGTGGCCCACGGAGTTCTCCGGCCCAATGGCCTGCATGTCCACCCAGATCACCTCACCCATGGCGTTCTCTCGGATCGTTCGCGAGTACGGGAAAAGGTGGGCGGAGGTCCCTCGACCCCCACCCACCGCGCGCCCTCAGCCCGCGGGCTCGCCTTTGAACGGATCGAACTTCTTCCACTCGTTCCAGACCCACTCCTTGTTGTACGCCTCCCGTCGGAAAGGCATGACCTCTGTGGCCAAGTCGTTGCGGTGGAAGGTCTCGCGCAGCCGCACGGTGGTGGGCTGGTCGGGCCGGATCTGCCACTTGGCGGCGTTTTCAGGGGTGAGCACCGGCTCGTGGTGGGTCAGTTGGTACTGGCGGGTGCCCAGACCGATCTTCTCGGCGGCCGCCATGGTGATCCGGGGGCTGAACCCGTTCACGACCCGGAACTTGTCGTCGCCCACCTTGCACCCTTTCTCCTCGGCCACCGATCCCGGGCTCACCGGGGCCTGGTCGATCAGGTCAAGGGTGGCCTCCTCCAGGGCCACCAGGTCCTTGCTGGCCAGGATGCCCACGTCCGGGCAGATGGCTTTGTTGGCCCACGGGAAGCAGTCGCACTCGGGCACCACGTCAATGGCACAGTTGATGAACCCCACCTTGCCCCGCTCGAAGCACTTCAAAGCGCCGAGGGCCGCGTCCGCGTGGGCGATCATGGCGTTGGGGAAGTAGTTCTCCTCGAACGTGATCCCGCCCATGCCCGAGAAAATGCACGTCACCTGGCAGGAGTAGCAGAGACGGCAGCGCTCCGGGTACCACTCCTTGCCGTGCTCCAGCACCCGATGGGCCTGGCGTGGGCAGGAGTTGTCGCACATCTCGTGGAACTTGCAGGCCTTGCCCGGGCACTGGTCCGTGAACTTGGGCCACCCGATGGCGTCATGGGGGTCGCCCCAGTGGGCCAGATGGGTGATGTACTTGCCCCGCTTGGACTGGCAGCCGATGCCCAGTTGCTTCAACACCCCGCCGTACATGGTGATCGCGTGACCCCGGGCGTGGGCGATCACGATCATGGCGTCAGCCTCTGCCACCGCGCGGCCGATATAGGTCTCCTTGAGGATCAGCCCCTCCGGGAGCTCCACGCGGTAGTCGTCCTCGCCGGAGAAACCGTCCGCCACGATCACGGGGCACTTGAAGGTTGCTGAGGTATAGCCGTGCCGGATGGCCCCCTCCATCTGGTAGCTGGAGTAGGCCATGCTATTGAAGATGTGGTAGCTCAGGGTGGTGTCGTTCACCACGTAGGGATGGCCGCCGCACGCGCGGACCTCCTCCACGATGGCCGCGATGTACTCGGGGCGCAGCACGGCCGTGCGGTTCCACTCGCCGTAGTGGATCTTGATGGCCACCTCGTCACCCTTCTCGAAGCACTCGTTCAGCTTGGCTTCGTAGAAGAGGTCCTTGGTCTTGGCGATCATGGACTCGGTCCAGTTCGTGGCGTTGGCATCCGCGAACCAGACGGGGGCGGGGCCCTTTTGGGTGTAGGGTCCCCAGGTGTGTTTGACCGGGTTCCAGCTCTTCTTTTGGTAGTGTTCCCGGTCACCCACCACGGGTGCTGTGAGCTCGTGCCACTTGGTCGGCTCGCATTTGGGTTCACTCATCGCAGACTCCTTTGCGCCTTGACTTCAGTGAAGGACGGCGGGACTCACGGGAGTCGGGGCCGGCTGGAACGCCCGAAGATCCCTTTCCCGCCGGTGTGCTCCGGACCTTCGGGGGTGAGCAACCCTCCTTTCTCTTCCGGACTCGGCCGGCTCTCGCCTCGCGCGGCATTCTGGCTAATGGATCCAAGGCATCCGCCTCGCGCCCTCTCTCACTCTGCGGTGGTCGGATCGATGATCCCGCGCACTTGTGAGACGCGGTTGGCGGGAAACCCGCCTTTTTCGGCGTGGCGACGCACGGTCTCCTCGCTGTCTGCGATGTACACGCAGTAGACCTTGTCATCCGTGACATAGCTGTGGACCCACTGGACCCTGGGCCCCATCTCCGCCAGCACCCCACAGGACTTTCTGGAGATCGCCGCGAGTTCGGCGGGGGAGAGACTGCCGGCTCCTGGGATGTCCCGTTCGATGAGAAATTTCGGCATGGGCGTACCTCCGGGGGGTGCAGGATGGGGGCAGAAGCAAGAACTCCGGTTCGGGTTGCCTCATGGGTACGCAACTAGCGTGCCACCCAAAACGGGGTCTTCTTTTCCCATGATCACGGGGTTTCCGCATCCGAACCGCCGGCCCCGAAAAGGGGAGCGTGTGGAGAAACCGGACACCTTCGCTCCCCACCCGGCAGAGCCACGCGGTCCGCTACCTGGGGAGTTCCTGGACAGTGGGGAATCTCTCCACATCACCGGAACGCCCCTTTCCACTGCGGAAGCCATTTTCCAGTGGAAACAGTAGGATCTGCGCCGAGCCGAGCCCCAAACGCGGGCACCCCACTTGCACGGCGCCACCTCATCTCCTACCTTGGTTCCCACAAGCGAAACAGGAGGAACGACGTGGAAGCGGGGAAGACCTATCTCTCACACTACAAGTTCGAGGTCCCGGAAATCGTGTTTGGCCGAGGCCTCCTCTCGCGGGTAGGGCTCTGCGCACGTCGCCTGGGGGGACGGAAGGTTCTGCTGGTCACCGACCCCGGAGTGCGCCGGGCGGGGTGGGCGGACGTGGCGATCCGGAGCCTTCGGGAGGCCGGCCTGGAGGTGATCTGCTTCGATGACGTGACGGAGAACCCGAAAGACATGGAGGTGGCGCGGGGCGCCGAGGAGTACCGGAGGCAGGGGGCCGACGTGATCGTCGGACTGGGGGGCGGGAGCCCGATGGACGCTGCCAAGGGCATCGCCATCCTGGCGGCCAACGGGGGAAGGATCCAGGACTACGAGGGATCCGACCGGATCCACAGGCCGCTGCCACCGATCGTGCTGTGCCCCACGACCTGCGGAACCGGATCGGACGTGTCCCAGTTCGCCATCATCAACGACACCGAACGACGCTGCAAGATGACCATCATGAGTCGTACCGTGGCGCCGGACATCAGCCTCACCGATCCTGACACGCTCCGCACGCTGCCCGAGGACTACGTCTGTAGCACCGCGTTCGACGCCCTGAGCCACGCCGTGGAGGCCTTTTTCTCGGTGGCGGCCACCAGCCTCACCGACGTGCACGCGATCAAGGCCGTCCGGCTCCTCTCGGCCAGCCTCGTCCCGGCGGTGCGAGAACACAAGGACGAGGACCTGGAGAACCTGGCTAGGGCCAGTCTTCACGCGGGCATGGCGTTCTCCAACGCTCTCCTGGGGATCGTCCACGCCCTGGCTCACCCGATCGGCGGCCTCTACGGCGTGGGGCACGGAAGCATCAACGCGGTCTTGCTGCCCCGGGTCATTCGCTACAACCTACCCGCGGTCATGGAGAAGCTGCCGGAGCTTGCCTGGGGATTGGGGCATCGTTCCGAAGGGAACGCGTCCCGTGCCTCGGACATCGTGCAGGAGCAGGTGGGCCTGCTCATCGATCGCTCCGGAGCCCCTCGATCCCTTCGCCGGCTCGGCGTCCGCGAGGAGGATCTGGACCTGGTGGCTCAACGGGCCATGGAGGACACCTGCATTCTCACCGCGCCCCGGGAGGCCGGCCCCGAGGACCTGCGGGAGATCCTAGTCCGGGCGTTTTGATTAGGACGCGATGAGCCGCCCAATCGATGAGAACCAGCTAGAGCACCTGCTCGGGCTCGAAAGCTCGAAGATCGGGTTTTACGCGGACGTCAAGCAGAAGATCCGCGAGCTCGAGGCCATGAACCGAGACCTCAGGGTCCGAACCAACGAGCTGCAGGCCGTCTTCGGGGCGATCAAGGACGGGGTGGCCGTTTTCGACGCCAACGGCCGCCTTCAGTACTCCAACTACGTGTGGGCCGAGATCTTTCCCGAGTCGGTCGCCGAGCCTGCCACCTGCCGCCGTTTCTTTCATCCAGCACGGGAGTGTGGAGCCCCTGATTGCCCGGTAGCCGGCGCACTGCGTGGGGAAGTTCGCGATGCTTCTCTCACCATCGAAGGCCCGAAGGGCGCCAGGTACCTGGAGACGACGGCCACCCCCATTGCGGACGCGGACGGACGACTGGCCCGAGCGCTGGTCTTCCTGCGGGATGTGACGGAAAAGAGGCTGAGGGAACTCCAGCTGCTGCAGGCGGAGAAGCTCACGAGCCTGGGGGTGCTTGCCGCCGGCGTGGCCCACGAGATCAACAACCCGCTGAGCTCGGTGGCCGGGTATGCCGAGGCGCTGCAACGCCGGCTCCATGATCAACCGGAGCTGACGGCCGACCCCCGGCTCGAGGACTTCCCAGAATATCTGGAGGTCATCGTCCGAGAGGTCTACCGATGCAAGGGGATCATCGACAGCCTCCTGAGCTTCAGCCGGAAGTCCGAGCACGGCTCAGGGCCGGTGGACCTCCGACAGCTGATCGACGAGGCGGTCCAGCTCCTGGGGCACATGGCCCGGTATCACGCCGTGGTGCTCCACGTGGATGCAGCCCCAGCAGTCCCTCGTGTGCAGGGAGACCCAGCAGCCCTACGGCAGGTCATACTCAACCTGGCCACAAACGCCCTCCAAGCCGTGGGACGGGGAGGCAAGGTCGAGCTCAGAACCCTGGCGGAAGAGGGCTCCGTGGTGCTCGAGGTGAAGGACAACGGTCCGGGCATCCCTGAGCACCTGCTGGAGAGGATCTGGGATCCTTTCTTCACCACGAAGGGAGTGGGGCAGGGGCTGGGGCTTGGCCTTTCGGTGAGCTACAACATCGTCCGGCGCCACCGTGGAGAGATCTCCGTCCACAGCGAGGTGGGCAAAGGCACGAGGTTCACCGTCGTTTTGCCGGCGGCGGGAGGAACGCCGTGATGGATCGGGCAAAGATCCTCGTGGTGGACGACGAGGAACCGTTGCGCCGGCTTCTCAGCAAGGAGTTCGGCCGGGCCGGACATCTCGTGGAGACCGCCAGGGACGGCGAGGAGGGGCTCGCCCGGTACCGAGAAGAGATCTTCAACGTGGTCCTGCTCGACATCCGGATGCCCGGCCTGGACGGGGTTCAGACGCTGAAGGAGATGAGAAAGGAAACTACCATTCCAGAGATCGTCATACTGACCGGCCATGGCACCATTGAGTCGGCCGTCGAATGCATCAAATTGGGAGCATACGACTATCTGACCAAGCCCATCAAGCTCACAGAGCTCGAGCTGGTCGTAAACAAGGCTCACGAAAAAAATAGACTCCGACTCCAGAACATAAATCTGCGCATTGAAGCGGAGCGATCTACGGGACACCTCCTGGTCGGGAGGAGCCCGGCGTTCCTGAAGACGGTGGAGTTGGTGGAGCGGGTGGCCAACACCATGGAGCCGGTGTTGATCCTCGGAGAGAGCGGGACCGGCAAAGAGATGGTCGCCCGGGCACTCCACGCTGGCAGCTCCCGTGCTAACCGCCCTTTCGTAGCCGTCAACTGCGGCCGACTGGATGTACACACGGCCGAAAGCGAGCTGTTTGGGCACACAGCGGGGGCCTTTACCGGGGCCACGAAAAACAGAGCGGGCGCCTTCGAGCTCGCAGACGGGGGCACCCTGTTCCTGGACGAGGTCTCGGAGATGCCGCTGGACGTGCAGGTAAAACTACTACGGGTCCTCGAGACACAAACCTTTCGACGTCTCGGGGGAAACCGGGACATCCGGGTCAGTGTCCGGCTCATGTTCGCTTCGAACCGGAGCCTGGAAGAGAGGGTCCGGTGTGGATTATTTCGAGAGGACCTATACTATCGGATCAATCTGTTCGCCGTGAGGCTTCCGCCGCTTCGGGAACGGGTTCCCGACATCGAACCGTTGACCTACCACTTTCTCCGTTCGATCCCTCCTCGGAAGGGAGGGGAGTGGATGGTCGCCCCAGAGACGCTGCGAGCCATGGAAGCCTACCGGTGGCCGGGCAATGTCCGCGAGCTCAAGAACGTGGTGCGCCGTGCGTGCATCCTTGCGGAACGCCCTCTCCTCACCCCCGATCTACTCCCTTTTGAAATGGACGCTCGCGTCCGGTCTTCCCCCAGGCGCCGCGGCTTGGCGTCACTGTGGATGGTGGAGCGGGAACACATCCGAGACGTGCTAGAGGCAACCGGTTGGAACAAGAGTCGTGCGGCGGAGCTCTTAGGAGTGGACAGAAAAACACTCTACGCGAAGATCTCCAAGTACGACCTACGCCCCCCCTGACCGGCCCTCGACGGCTGATCCCGTCTCGGGGGAGCGCCCCCCAGGCTCGCGCCCCGCAACCGCCCCCCCGACGCGCGCGTTCCCCTACGCGGCCTCCGCGCTGTCTAGCACCAGCGACACCTGCACCCAAAAGGTATCTCCGTCCGCCTCGAAAGGGATGATGATCACCGGGTGCTCGCTCTTGTGCACAATTTGGTGGTTTCGGCCCGCCGCGATCGTGGGGGTCGAAATCTGGAAATCCAGCCCCATATCCGCATACTCCTTCTTGACGCCGCCCGCCACGATGTTCGCGAGCTCGCCCACGGTATCACCGATCGCCGGGTCGTCCTCCCCGACCGGTTCCCCGATCAGGCCCTCGGTGACCCTGCGAGCGAGGCCGCCCGGAAACGAGAGCACCACGGCGCCCCGAACCTGCCCGGTGATCCCGATGATCCCGCTCACATCCGCAAGGGCCCGGAACGACCGGTCCACCTGGGGCGGATCCCGGTGCACCGGGATCCCGAGCATGGTGGAAAACGCGTTGGCCGTCGCGGAAAGGAAAGGGTTGATGAACCGAACGTCCACGATCAGCTCCTTTGGGAGGCCAGCCGCTCCACGGTCTCGCTTAAAACGTCCGCGGCCACCGGTTTGGTGAGGAAGGCGTCGACACCTGCGGTGCGGGCAAGGTGGATCTGGTCTGACTCAGACTCTGTGGTCACCATGACCACAGGGGTCGACGCCTCCACCTGCGAGTTCCGGAGGCGGGTCACCAGCTCGATGCCGTCCATCCGCGGCATGTTGAGGTCCGTGATGAGCAGGTCAAAGGGCTCCCCCCTCGAGATCCGGTCCCAGGCCGCCTTGCCGTCCTCGACGGTGATGACCTCCCAGCCCTCCTGCCGGAGCACCGCCTCATAAAAGTACCGGACCGACCGGGCGTCGTCGGCGATGAGGACCCGTCCCTTTGTGGAGCCGCCCACATCACAACGAAGACGGGCGGCGGCCTGGGCCGCCCCCGGGGCCCCGCTTCGTTCCAGGGCCTGGGCCAAGGCCTCGGCGGCGTCGGGCGAGGCCACGTGATCGAGGGCCCGGTCCAGAGCCTGTCGGGTCTGTTCCCGTTCGTACAGCCGAGCCACCAGCCTCCCGCAACCGGTCGTCACGAGGGCCCTCGCCACCCGCTCCCCCTGCTCGGGGGCTCCGAGCACCTGGGCCACCTTGTCCACGACCAGGTCGGTGGGGTCCCGCTCCAGGGCCGACACCACGGCCAGAAGGGTGATCTCGTCGGGCTCCAGCAGGCCGTCTATCAGGCACACGATTGCCTTGAGGGATGCGACCCCTCCCAACCCCTCGTATACTGCAGCCCTCACGTTGGGGTGGTCCGCCCACCCCCGGTCCATGGCATCGACCAGGGCATCGGAAGCACACCGGGTTCCGATCAGGCCTAGTGCGTTGGCAGCCAAGACCCGCTCGTCCGTGCCGCCCGTTTCCATCACCGCGAGCAGGTGGGGAACGGCGTCGTCTCCCCGGGCGACCAGCGCCTCCTGGACGAGCCTCCGCACGGTCGGGTTGGGGTGGTGGACATTGTCGACAAGAAAGACCAGGGCCTCCGTCGATCCGATTCGGCCCAAGGCTTCCACCGCCTGCGCGGTGTCCAGGCTGCAAACCCCCGCGGTCTCCCTCCGCACGAGATCCTGGAGGGTCTCAACGCTCTGTCTGTCCCCGATTCTTCCCAGCGCGTCGATCGCCACCGATCGGACCAGCGGGTCCGGGTTGGAGACCGCCTCGCGGAACACGGGCATCGCCTCTCTGCTTCCGATCCGGGAGAGCGCCATCAGGGCGGCCGTGCCGTCCTTGGGGTCTTGCGCACGCCGAAACGCCGACAGGAGACCGGCCTCGAGCCCTGGATCCCCAGCCCGGAGGGCGGCCTGGAGGCAAAACGGGAGGAGAACCTCGTCCGCCCGCTCGAGCTCGTCTCTCAGCCTCACCGCATCGGACGACAGGAGCGCAAGAACCGCCTCGTGCAGCGCCCGTTCCACCGTGCCGGAAAGCGTGGGGTCGTGGGACAGAGCCGCGAGCTCCGAGACCCTCTCTACCTCGCCCTCCCGCTCCACTCGGTCGATCTCCTCGATCTGCTCGATCCATGTCAGACTCCGGAACCGCTCGAGCCATCCGTTGCCCATGCTCTTCCTCCCGAGTTCCATCACCCCGCCAAGGCCAACACCTCCCGAGCGATGCCCCCCAGGGGTACCACCCGGTCCACGACGCCCAGATCGATGGCCTCTTTCGGCATGCCAAACACCACACAGGTAGCCTCGTCCTGGGCGATCGTGGTCGCTCCGGTTTCCTTCAGCTCTGCCATTCCCCGGGCCCCGTCGTCACCCATACCGGTCATCAAGACCCCCACCGCGTTGGGGCCGGCGTAACGGGCGGCCGAGCGAAACAGAACGTCCACGCTGGGTCGGTGGCGGCAGACCAACGGGCCGTCCCTCACCTCCACGTAGTACCGAGCACCGCTTCGTTTGAGAAGCGTGTGCCGGTTCCCCGGCGCGATCAGCACTTGTCCTCGAAGCACGGGGTCCCCATCGGTCGCCTCCTTCACGTGCACCCGACACAGGCCGTCGAGGCGCCGGGCGAACGCCGCCGTGAAGTGTTCAGGCATGTGCTGGACCACCACGATACCGGGAGAGTCCGCAGGAAGCGCCTGTGCCACCTCCCGTAGGGCCTCGGTACCGCCTGTAGAAGCGCCGATCACGACCACCTTCTCGGTGGTCTCGGCCATGGCCCGCGTCCGAGGGGGCGGGAGCACTGCATCGGCCGTCAGCTTCGGCGCCACCTCGAGGCCCGGCGTGTACCGCTTCAATCTGGCCCGGGCCGCGGCCTTCACCGCGTCACAGATCCGGATCCGCGACTCCTCGAGAAACTGACGCGTTCCGAGGCGCGGCTTCTGAATCACCTCCACCGCCCCGTACTCGAACGCCCTCATGGTGGTCTCTGCCCCTGTGGCGGCCAGGCTCGAGCAGACCACCACCGGGATCGGGTGCTGGCTCATGAGCTTCTTCAGGAACGTAAGGCCGTCCATGCGGGGCATCTCGATGTCCAACGTGATCACGTCCGGGACCACGGATCGAAGCTTCTGGGCCGCGATGTACGGGTCCTGGGCGGTTCCCACCACCTCGATCTCCGGGTCCGAGCCGAGGATCCCCGAGAGGGTTTTCCGAACCAGAGCCGAGTCATCAACGATCAGCACCCGAACCGGTTTTCTCATGGGGCTCCCGTTCCTTCCGGTCCCTTTAAGAGACGCACGAACACCAACCCATCTGCCAAGTGAAATCGCAGCCGCCGGCCCCGGGTACCGCCCAGATCACAGCTGGCGAGCGGGAAACCCTCGCGCCCCAGGATCTCACGGAGCTTCTCGATGTTCCGCTCCCCCACGTCCCAGCCGGGGCTCCTGATGGTATCGATCACGGCCGCCCCGCCGAACGCCTTCAGTACCCACCGTCTGGGATCCGAACCCGTGGCCCGAATCGCATCGAACAAGAACGGCAGCGCCCGCTCCAGGTGCCGCAAGTCGCCGTGGCGCGGCGAGGCTCCGGGCAACATGGCATGGCACATCCCTCCCACTCGGCCGACCGGGTCGTACACCGCCACGGCCACGCACGATCCCAAAAGCGTTCCCACCACCGCTGGAGCCCGTGCCGTGCAGACCTCCCCTGGCATCAGGTGCACCTCACTCCGGCCGCCGCGGACCCGGCGCCTTGGGAAGCCGCTCGTGTCGTACACAACGGCCAGGGCGCTCACGGAAGGCGCTGATAAACCGTGGGCGCCACCGGCCGGAACCGATCGTTCTCTCCGGTCAGCGTCTCCGAGTGCCCCAGGAAGAGGTACCCCCCAGGGGCTAGGACCCGCCAGAACTTCTCCAGCAGGGCGGCCTGGATAGGGCGTTCGAAATAGATCATCACGTTGCGGCAAAACACGATGTCCATGGGCTCGCGAAATCGGGGATCCTCCATGAGGTTGAGGCGCCGGAACCGCACGCGACGTCGAACGTGGGGGGCCATCCGCACCAACCCGCGCGAAGGGTCCCGGCTCCTGAGAAGGTGGCGCCGCCGCATCTCCGGCGGCACCGGGCCGATCCGCTCCTCCGGGTACACTGCCCGGCGGGCGACCTCCAGCACCCGCGTTGAAAGATCCGTGGCAAGCACATCGAACCGGAATCCCGGCAGCCTCGACACCACCGCGTCCAGCAGCACCATCACCAGGGTGTAAGGCTCCTCTCCCGTGGAACATCCCGCGCTCCACACCGTGAGGGGACGGCGGATCCCAGCCCCGTCCGCCTGTATCCGGTCGGGAACGGCACGGGCCGCGAGAAAACGGAAGTGGTCCGGCTCCCGGAAGAAGTCCGTCTTGTTCGTTGTCAGCGCGTCGACGAGCCGCAGCCGCTCGTCGGCGCCGTCTGGTCCGAACACGAGGTCACAGTACGCCTCGAACGCCGGGATCCGAAGCTCCCGGAGGCGCTTTCGCACCCGTCCCTCCACCATGAGGTGCTTGGCAGGAGGCAGCCGGATGCCGGCGTAGTCCTGGATGAACCGAGCAATCCGCTCGAAGTCCCGCTCGGACAACCGCGCCTGGGCCCATGCGCCCCCGAGGGCTCCTCCGGCCTCAGTCTTCGGCTCCGACATCGGCTTCTCCGGTCCCGGCCGTCACCGCCACGAGCTCCTCGGCCGAGAACACCCGGTCGATGTCCACCAAGATCACGAACTCCTCCCCCAGCTTCCCCACCCCCCGGATGAACGCCGTGTCCAGCCCCGCCCCCATCCGCGGCGGCGGCTCCACCTGCCCGGCATCCAGCTCGATCACCTCCTGCACCGAGTCCGCCAGCGCCCCCAGCACCGTGGCCTCTCCGTCGATCTCCACCTCCACGATCACCACGCACGTGTCCACCGTGCTCTCCGTCACGCCCATCCCGAACTTCGCCTTCAGATCCACCACCGGCACCACGTTCCCCCGCAAGTTGATCACACCCCGCATGAACTCCGGTGTCCGCGGCACCCGCGTTGCCCCCCGAAACTCCAACACCTCCCGCACACGCCCGATCTCCAGCGCAAACCGCTCCCCCTCCAGCGTGAACGTCAGGTACTGCCCTCCCACGCCTCGTTCCTGCGCCCGTTCGGCCATCGGATCCCTCTCCCTCTCCACGGGGGCACGGCCCTGGGCCCCGGACCCCCTCCCCTCGCCTCGGTCAGTAGGGCTGGAACTCCTCGTCCTCCGTGTCCTCCAACGCCAACGCGATCCCACCCCCCTCTTCCCCAGCAGCAACAGCCCGGGGCGGCGCGGCCGCGGTGGCCTCCCGGCGAGCAGGCAACGGCTGGACCCGACTCACCTTCGCCGGAGCCGCCGGCTGCGTCGGGCTCAACCCCCCCTCGGCCAGCTTGAAGAACGCCACCGCCTCCCGCAGCCGCTCCGACTGCCCTGCCAGCTCCTCCGCCGTCGATGCCATCTCCTCCGACGCCGAAGCATTCTGCTGAATTACCCGGTCGAGCTGCTGGATCGCTTTGTTGATCTGCTCCGCCCCCGCGTTCTGCTCGGCCGACGCCGCGCTGATCTCCTGCACCAGCTCGGCCGTGCGTTGAATGTCCGGCACGATCTTTTCGAGCATCTGCCCCGCACGCTCCGCCACCTCCACGCTCGAGCGCGAAAGCTCGCTGATCTCCGTGGCCGCCTTGCCGCTGCGCTCGGCAAGCTTGCGAACCTCCGCCGCCACCACCGCGAACCCCTTGCCCGCGTCCCCCGCCCGCGCCGCCTCGATGGCCGCGTTCAGCGCCAGCAGGTTCGTCTGCCGGGCGATCTCCTCGATGATTGAGATCTTCTCCGCGATCTCCTTCATCGCCCCCACCGTCTCGTCCACCGCCTCGCCCCCCTTCTGGGCATCCTCCGCAGCCTGGCCGGCGATCCGCTCCGTCTCCTTCGCGTTCTCGGCGTTCTGGCGAACGTTCGCCGCCATCTCCTCCATGCTGGAGGTCACCTCCTCGATCGAGGCCGCCTGCTCCGTCGCCCCCTGGCTCAGCTGCTGCGCTCCCGAGCTCATCTCCTGGCTGCCGGCGGCCACCTGCGCCGATGCCGACCTCACCCCCTCGATCACATCCCGAAGCTTCCCGATGGCCGTCTTCAAAGCCGCCATCACCTGCCCCACCTCGTCACGGCCCGAGACGACGACGTCCACGGTGAGGTCGCCGTCAGCCAGCCGCTCGGCGAACCTCACCCCGTGCTGAAGGGGCCGGGTGATCGCCCGGGACAAGAGGAAGCCGAGCAGTGCAGCGGCCAGCACCCCCACCCCGATCGCCCCGATCAAAACCCTCCTGGCCGTCTGGGTCTTCCGGTCCATCTGGCGCATCCTTTGTGCTGTCACCTTCCGATTCAGCGTCACGAGGTTGCCCAAGCTGCCTTCTACGGCCTCGTAGGCCTCTCGGTTCTTGGTCTTGGCCTGCTCGTTCATCGCCGCCAGCATCTTGTCTGCTTCGGCCACCACCTGGTGCATGCGGCCGAAAACGGCCAACACCCCCCGGAACGCCGGCATGGCTTCCTCGTCGAAGACCCCCATCATCCCCCGCTTCTTCTCCTCTTCGGACCCGGGGCCGTTTAGGATCTCCATGACCTTCTCTGCGCTTTTGTGCAGCCGGGCATGGGGTACGGCAAAGTCCTTCATGGCAGCGGCGAACCGCGGGTTGGTCGTGGTGTAGGTGGCGAGCCAGCGCCCCATGGCGCACAGGGACGGATCGGTGGTCCTCTCGAACGGCACCATCTCCACCACGGTCTCGTTGAGATCGAAGAGCCACTGCCAGTGCTCGATCTCCCGGTCCTTCAGCTCCACCCGCAGTGCCGTCGGGTTCAGGATTCCGAACCGATCCATTTCCTTCGAAAGGGATTGAAAACGCCCGAGCTCGGCCCCGTACGCCTCCCACCGCCCCAGGAACTCCTGCCACAGCTTCTCCTCTTCCGGTTCCCGTGGTAGCGCTTCGTACGCCTTTATGGCTTCTTCCGCCTTCGCGGTGCGCTTCTCGAAGTTTTCGTACTCACGCACCTTCTCATCCAACCCCAAGGTGGGGTTGAGCAACGTTCTCTCCGCCGATTTGAGCGCTGTCGTCTTCTCCTGAATGGTGAGCAACGCGGTCACCCCAGGCAGCCGGACCTCTGCGGCGTCGTCGTACGCGGCCATGATCTGGCCCATGCCCCGATACCCCACGAGGCCCACCACGAGCGTGACCGCGCTCACCAACAAAAAGCCCCCCATCAACTTCGTGCCGACCTTCACGTTGCTCAACATCGTTGATCCTCCTGCCCGAGCTCGTCGGGTCATGACTTGGAAAGCCCCGACGGCGAAACCGTCACCGTTTCGCCGCTCCCTGATTCTCGTTATCCATGTTCGAGGGATCGTCGATTCTTGAGGTCGGCAGACCGGCCCGGGTCGAGGACGTCTCTCGCCTCCGAGCCTCACTCGCCCGTTCGCGCCCCGGCTTCTCCGGTCCCGGCCGTCACCGCCACGAGCTCCTCGGCCGAGAACACCCGGTCGATGTCCACCAAGATCACGAACTCCTCCCCCAGCTTCCCCACCCCCCGGATGAACGCCGTGTCCAGCCCCGCCCCCATCCGCGGCGGCGGCTCCACCTGCCCGGCATCCAGCTCGATCACCTCCTGCACCGAGTCCGCCAGCGCCCCCAGCACCGTGGCCTCTCCGTCGATCTCCACCTCCACGATCACCACGCACGTGTCCACCGTGCTCTCCGTCACGCCCATCCCGAACTTCGCCTTCAGATCCACCACCGGCACCACGTTCCCCCGCAAGTTGATCACACCCCGCATGAACTCCGGTGTCCGCGGCACCCGCGTTGCCCCCCGAAACTCCAACACCTCCCGCACACGCCCGATCTCCAGCGCAAACCGCTCCCCCTCCAGCGTGAACGTCAGGTACTGCCCTCCCACGCCTCGTTCCTGCGCCCGTTCGGCCATCGGATCCCTCTCCCTCTCCACGGGGGCACGGCCCTGGGCCCCGGACCCCCTCCCCTCGCCTCGGTCAGTAGGGCTGGAACTCCTCGTCCTCCGTGTCCTCCAACGCCAACGCGATCCCACCCCCCTCTTCCCCAGCAGCAACAGCCCGGGGCGGCGCGGCCGCGGTGGCCTCCCGGCGAGCAGGCAACGGCTGGACCCGACTCACCTTCGCCGGAGCCGCCGGCTGCGTCGGGCTCAACCCCCCCTCGGCCAGCTTGAAGAACGCCACCGCCTCCCGCAGCCGCTCCGACTGCCCTGCCAGCTCCTCCGCCGTCGATGCCATCTCCTCCGACGCCGAAGCATTCTGCTGAATTACCCGGTCGAGCTGCTGGATCGCTTTGTTGATCTGCTCCGCCCCCGCGTTCTGCTCGGCCGACGCCGCGCTGATCTCCTGCACCAGCTCGGCCGTGCGTTGAATGTCCGGCACGATCTTTTCGAGCATCTGCCCCGCACGCTCCGCCACCTCCACGCTCGAGCGCGAAAGCTCGCTGATCTCCGTGGCCGCCTTGCCGCTGCGCTCGGCAAGCTTGCGAACCTCCGCCGCCACCACCGCGAACCCCTTGCCCGCGTCCCCCGCCCGCGCCGCCTCGATGGCCGCGTTCAGCGCCAGCAGGTTCGTCTGCCGGGCGATCTCCTCGATGATTGAGATCTTCTCCGCGATCTCCTTCATCGCCCCCACCGTCTCGTCCACCGCCTCGCCCCCCTTCTGGGCATCCTCCGCAGCCTGGCCGGCGATCCGCTCCGTCTCCTTCGCGTTCTCGGCGTTCTGGCGAACGTTCGCCGCCATCTCCTCCATGCTGGAGGTCACCTCCTCGATCGAGGCCGCCTGCTCCGTCGCCCCCTGGCTCAGCTGCTGCGCTCCCGAGCTCATCTCCTGGCTGCCGGCGGCCACCTGCGCCGATGCCGACCTCACCCCCTCGATCACATCCCGAAGCTTGGCCACCATGTCCTTGAGGGCCCGGGCCAGATCCCCCACCTCGTCCTTCTGGTCCACGTCGAGATCGGCCTCCAGCTCGCCGCTGGCCACGGCCTTTGCGAAGGCCACCCCGTGGGCGAGGGGTCGGGCGATCCCCGAGGCCACCACCAGGGCCAAGACCACCACGCCCGCCGCCAGGGCGCCGCCGGTGATCAGGATCGACAGAGCCAGTGACCGGACCGGCGCCTGGACCTCGGCCTCGTCTACCTCGGCAAGCAGGGCCCACTTCACCCCCTCGAGCTTTAACGGGGTGAACGCGCTGTAGACGGGGCTCCCGCGGTAGTCCGCGATCAACCGGGCGCCTTTTCGGCCGGCCAGAGCCTCCCGGACCCCCTCTGTGTCGACACCGTTCCGCTCCACGGTTCCGGCAAACGAGGCCCGGACCGAGTGCCCCTCCGGATCCAGGAACGAGTCCGAGCGCATCCGCTTGTCCGACCCCACGAGGTAGGTCTCGCCGGTGCGGCCCATGCCGGCCCGCTGCTGCATGATGCGGTTTACGGCCTCGAGGGGCAGGCGCACGGCAGCCACGAGCTCCACCTCACCCTGGTACACCAGGGGCTCGGCCAGGAACCCGGCCGGTTCCCCCCCCAAGGGCTTGTAGGGGGCGAGATCTCCCACGGCGGCCGACCGGGTCTCGATGGCCGTTCGTACCGCCATACCCAGGGGCGAGTCCGCCAGATCCCCCTTCAGCACGTTCTGCCCGTAGTCCTTGCCACGGGCCACGCTGTAGAACACCTTACCTTCGGGGTGTACGAGGAGGAGATCCGGGTACCCTTTGCCCTTCACGAAATCGGTGAGGAAATCTTTGTCGCTCCCTTCGAGGCGGGACGTCAGGGCCTCCTCCAGGTTCATGATGGTCACAATGCCCCATCGGAGCCCCGGCGCTTCAATGGGTTGGAAGGAGGCCATGATCAACTGGCCCAAGGTGTTGGTGAAGATGCCGGCCCCGGTCTCGCCGGCGAGGGCGGCATCGATGTAGGGGCTCGATACGGCATAGCCAACCTTGAGGTTGGCGTTCTTCTTCGCGTACACCACGAGGTCGCTCCGGAGCTCCGTGCGGCTTCCTTCCCGGCCCACGAGATACGTCTCGCCGGTCTCCCCCAGGCCCAGGCGGTTCTGCACGATGGCGTCGATCGCCCCCGGGGCGATCTGGTAGACGAGCCGGCCTAGATCCGCTCCATCCCCGTCCCGTACCGGCGCCCCCACGAACAGGGCTTGGGCACCGCCAGCCGCCTCGAACGCGTCGTAGTCCTCGAAGCCGGCCCTGTCAGCCGTGCTTGCAAACACCCGGGCAAGCCCTGTCCCGGCCAGGGGCGGACCCGCAACCGAGGTTCCGGGGGGGAACTGCCCTGTCACCGAGTAGACCACCCGGCCCTCGGGGCCGAGGAGGATCACGTCGGCGTACCCGTTGCGCTCGGCGTAGGATGCGAACGCCCCGTGGTACTTGTCGCGGAAGAAGGCCTCCAGCTTCTCGTCCACGGAGCCGTCAACATTGAAGATCTGGCCGAACTTGTGGGCCGCGTCAATCACGACGGGATTCCGGGAAAAGGCCTCGATGTCTGCGATCTGTTTCTCCAGGTAATCCGAAACCTGGCGTCCCTTGAGCCCCGTGATCGCCCGGAGCTTGCCCAAGGCCTGTTGCCGCAGGTTCGCCGAGGCCTGCACAAGGCTGTGGAGATCCGACCGCCAGGTCTTGAACAGGTCCTCGACCTCCTTCTCTTTGATGTCCCGAACGGCCACGAGCTTCTCTACTGCGGTCGCCTTGAGGCTCTGACCGGCCTTCCGAGCCGACCAGTAACCGGTCAGGGCGAGCGGCACGAGGCCGGTCACCAGAAAGAGCGAGATGAGCTTGGGTTTCATCCGCACGTCCTTGAGGCGAAGTGTCATGGTCCTCCCTCCGGGGTCAGGCCGCCTCGGCAGCGGCCCCGTTGTGAATTTTCTGCGGATCCAGGATGAGCGCCACGCTTCCGTCTCCCAGGATCGTGGCGCCGGAAAGCCCCTCCACGTGCCGGTACACCCGGCCCAAGGTCTTGATCACGGTCTGGTGCTGGCCCACCACCTGGTCCACCACCAAGCCGAACCGGGTACCGTCGAGGTCCACGATCACGACCTGCTCCATCTCGGGGAGCTCGCCGCCGAGGCCGAACCACTCGCGCAGTCGCACGTAAGGCACCAGGTGACCTCGAACCTCGATGATCCGCCGGCCGTGGGAGCGCGTGCGCTCGGCTCGGCCGAGCTCCACGCACTCCTCCACAAGGTCCAGGGGCACCACGAACGAGCTGCTCCCCGTCTCCACGAGGAGTCCCTCTATGATGGCCAGGGTAAGGGGCAGCCGGATCGTCACCCGGGTGCCCCGGCCCGGTGCACTGTCGAGCTCCACCGTTCCCCGCAGGGCCTCGATGGACCGACGCACCACATCCATACCCACTCCGCGGCCCGACACGCTGGAGACCGCTTCGGCCGTGGAAAACCCCGGCTCGAACACGAGATCGAAGAGCTCCCGGTCCGATGGACGAGCGTCCGGCGCCAGCAAGCCCCGCTCCACGGCCTTCGCCCGGATCCCCTCGGGGTCAAGCCCCCTGCCGTCGTCGGTGATCTCGATCACCACGTTGGCCTCGGCGTGGCGAGCCGCCAGCGCCACCGTACCCCGGGGAGACTTTCCGAGCCGCTCTCGCTCACCCGGCGGTTCGATGCCGTGGTCGAGACTGTTGCGGATGAGGTGCACGAGGGGGTCTCCCAAGCGCTCGATCACGGTCTTGTCGAGCTCGGTCTCTGCCCCCTCGGTCACCAGGGCCACCTCCTTCCCGAGCTCGGCCGAGAGGTCCCGCACGAGCCTTCGAAACCGGCTGAAGGTGGTACCGATCGGCATCATCCGGATGTTGAGCGCGTTGTCCCGCAGCTCTGCGGTGAGCCTGTCCATCTCCTCGGAGATGGACAGGAGCTCCCCGTCGTCCCCCCGCTCGGCCCGCTGGGCCAGGCGGGCCTGGGCGATGACTAGCTCCCCCACCAGGTCCACCAGCCGATCGAGCTTGTCCGCGCTCACGCGCACGGTGGCTTCGGGTGCCGACGCCTCGCGCCCCTTCCGAAGCACCTCCTGCTCGGCGAGCGCCGAGGCAACCTTGGAGGGGGAGATCCTTCCTCTTTCCACGAGGATCTCGCCCAGGCGCTTTTGTTGGCTCAAAGCTTCCTGGAGATCCTCGTCCGAGACGTCGCCCCGCTCGAGCAGGATGTCGCCGATCCGAGCCACCCCCTCTGCATCGCCGTCCGCGCAGGCGATCCGGTCGATCCGCAGGTCGCTTTCGCCCTCCACGAACAGGAACACGTCCCGGATCGCGTTCTCCCCGCGCTCGGTGCTGAGGACCACGTCCCAGTAAAGGTGGCAGTCCTCCGGATCGAGCTCATCAACGGGCGGCACACGATCCGTGTGGCACACCACGCGGCACTCCCCCAGGTCCCGCAGCTCGTCCAGGAGCCGGAGGGGGTCGGTGCCGGTGATCCAGAGGTGTGCCGGAGGAACGAACCGGATCCGGTACACGCAAGGGCCGGCCCCGCCTTCGGCCTCCGGCCCGGGTGCGGGGGAATGTGCCGGCGCTGCCGCCGCCCCCCCGCCCGCAGGGACGCCCCGCAGCCCCCCGAGGATCGACTCGCCCTCTGCTGGGTGCGCCGTGCCGTCGAGAAGCGCCCGGATGTGGTCCCGGCTTCGGAGCCCAAGATCGATCAACTGGGGGGTGACCCGCGACTCGCCGCTCCGGACCCGGTCGAAGGCGTTCTCCACCTCGTGGGTGAAGGCAGCGACGTCCTCGAACCCAAACATCGCACCGGAACCCTTGATCGTGTGAAGCGCCCGGAAGGCGCGGGCCACCAGGTCCGGCTCCTCAGGGGTCTGCTCGAGCTCGAGGAGGACCTCCTCCAGCTCGGCAAGGAGCTCGCCCGCTTCCTGGAGAAACACCTCCCTGTACGCGTCGCTCATGGGTCTGTCTCCCGTCTATTTACCGATGAGCTTGGCCACGACAGCCACCAGCTGCTGGGGCTGGAAGGGCTTGACGATCCAACCCGTCGCCCCAGCCGCTTTGCCTTCGGCCTTCTTGGCCGCCGCCGACTCGGTCGTGACCATGACCACCGGGACGAACCGGTGTCGGCAGTGGGCCCGCACCGCCCGGATCAGCCCGACCCCGTCCATGCCCGGCATGTTGAGGTCGGTGAGCACGAGGTCGAACGGGCCGTCGGTATCGAGCTTTGCGGCCGCGTCATTTCCGTCGTTGGCCGTAACCACCTCGTACCCCGCCCGCTTCAGGGTGAAAGAGATCACCTGCCGCATGCTGGCCGAATCATCGGCTGCGAGGATCCGTTTAGCCATCCCCTCCCTCCTCCGCGCCTTGCGCAAACGCTTCCAGCGAAAAACCCGCCGCCTCGGCCGTTCGGACCAGGGGCTCGGAGACCCCCGTCACCCGAAACGCGCCGCCCCTGACCTCTGCCGTGCGGCAGCACGCCGCCAGCAGCTGGAGGAATGCAGAGTCCGCCTCACCCACTCCTGACGCATCCAAATGCACCTCCGCGCCCTCCGCAAAGGCGTCGTTCAGGAGCCGGAAAACGTCCCCGACCCGATCCACGGTTACCTTCCCTTCGATGCGCACCGTCTTCATTCCTCCCTCCGAACCCTTTTCAGAACAGCTCGACATTGCCCCCGAACCCGTCCCGGCTCGTCTCCACGCCGTCTCCCACCACCTCGTCGTGCACGAGGCGCTGCTTCTCCATCGTGTAGTCGTTCTGTACACGGCTCAGGAGGTCCCCTGGGCCCGGCTTCCCTTCGGAAGCCAGAGTTCGGGCCGCCTCCAGCAGCAGCGCCATCTCCCGCCGGATCGACGCCACCTCGTCTCTCACGCGCACGGCCGGCGACTCCTGGTGGGCCTCGTGGAGGACCTCCTCCAGCCGCCCCAACCGGGCCCCCAGCTCGGCCTCCACCTCTTGCCGGGTCTCCTTGAACGCCCGGATCTCCTCCGAGAACCTCTGGGGTAAGGAGGCGAGCATCTCGAGGGTGTCACCCCCTTCCCCTGCCTCCCCGCACCGCCCCAGTGCTGCCGACTCCTCCCCCACGCGCCGGAGGGCCCCCGCCAAGCAGCGCCCTACCTCCCCGGCCTCCGAGGCCTCCCGCTGGATCTCGGAGGCGATCACGGCCAGGGTTCGGCCCTCGCTGCCCACCCCGGCCGCCTGGATGATCGCGTTCAAGGCGATGAGATCGAGGTCGGAAACGATCTCATCAATGGTGTCCACGTGCTCCGTCAGGGCGTCTGCCTCCTCCGCCGCCTGCCGGAGCATCTGGTCCACCTCCCTCTTCGTGTCCTGGAGCGACTGGATGTGTGCCCCCAGCCCCTCGTCCCCCGCGACGGCCGACTCGCACGAGGCGACCCCAACCCCTTCCAGCGAACTGCGAAGGCCCGCGGCCGCGCCGGAGATCTCCTCGAACTCCCGCCCCAGGGCCTTCAGTGCCCCGGCGTAGCTCGACAGGGCCTCATCCAGTTGGGCTATTTCCAAGGAAAGGACCGCGACAAGCTCTGCGGCCGTCGACTCCTCGCCGGCGTCGTGGCGCCGGGCATACTCCGCGGCAGCTTCCAGGGCCAGCCCCACCTGCTCCAGCCGTTGGCGAGTGATGTCCTGGGACTGGAGTGAGGTGAGGATCCGGCTTGCAGCGTTCCCGGCCCTTCGAGCGGCTCGTTCCACCCCTTGCGCTGCGGAGCGGGCCTGGGAGCAGGCCTTCGTCACCGCGGTCAACGCCTCGCTCAGATGCGTGGCGGCTCGGCGCAGGTTCTCCACCCCCTGGACCTCGAGCCCTCGCAGCCGCTCCCTTCGCTCCCGGAGAGCCTCCTCCAGGCGGAGGGACCGGCCGTGCACGGTGTCGAACAGCTCCCCAATCCGAACGGAGAGGCGGGCAACCACCTCGGGAAGAACCAGCAGATCGCTCCGGTCCGCGCCGAACCTCGCCACCTCGATACGGGTCGAGACCGCGAGAGCCCGCAAATACCGTACGGAGTGCTTCGCCCCTTCTGCCGCCGCAAGCACATCGCCGAGAGGAGAGACCAGCCGGTCCAGGCCGGTCGCCGCGTGCGCTCCCGTATCCCACTGGCCCAACGCCTGGAGCCCCTGCCGAAGCTCCGAGCCCAGGACCTCGAGCCCTTCCCCGTCCAACCGGGCCGAGGCCGCTTCGGCCTGGCTGGCCAGGTCCAGGCACGCCTCGAGGAGCGCCTGGACCCGGCCCAGGTAAGCCATGAACCGGTCCTCCGAGGCCTGGGCGGCCTCTGTCACGGACTGAGCCGCCTGGGACAGGCGGGCGCCGAGGTCTTCGAGGGGAAGCGGCGAATGGTTCATCTCTGGCTTACTCCGGTGTCCGGCTCGGACCGGTATGGGAGCCGGATCACGACCCGCGTGCCCCGCCCCTCCTCCGTTTGGATCTCCATCTGCCCCCCACAGCGTTTGACGGCCTCGTAGGCCAAGCTTAGGCCTAAACCCGTGCCCCCTTTCTTCCGGGAGAAGAACGGCATGAACACCTCGTCCAGGATCCCTTGGGGGATGCCCGGACCGTCGTCCTCCACGATCACGTCGGCGATGCCGTCGTACCCCGGTGTGGGAAACGGCCCGAGCTCCACCCGCCCTCCTATCCGGCCCCCTGTGTCCGCCACAGCCTCGGCCGCGTTCACGAGCACGTTGACCAAGGCGGTCTCCAGGTCCCTCCGGGTCCCGAACACGAAGACAGGCACCTCCGGCTCCTTCACGTGGAACACGGCGTGGGCTGGTACACGGTGCCGGACCAATCGGGTGGACGACTCGAACACCTCTCTCAGATCCACCGTCTCCTTCTCCTCGTCCCGTGGCCGGGCAAAGGCGTGCAGGCCCATCACCAGCTCCTCCACTCTCCGCAGCCCGTCGCCGAGATCCCGCACCAGAGTCTCCAGATCCCCGAAGGTTAGCCCCGGCAACACAGCGGGCGCCGAGGGGTCCGGGTCCGCAACCCCGACCAGGCACCGCTCCAAGACCTCCACATTCCCCTTCGCGAAGGTCAGCGGATTGCGAAGCTCGTGGGCCAACCCCGCTAGCAACCGGCCCAGCGTCGCGAGCCGAGACTCCCGCACCTCTTGCTCCCGGAGACGCGCCACCTCCTCCTGGAGCACCGCTGCTTCGTGCCGCAGAAAGCAACGCTCGATCGCCGGACGCAGGTGCTGCCGGAGGGTCTCCAGGTCAACGGGCTTCTCCACGTAGTCTGTCGCTCGGGCCCGCAGGGCCTCGATCACCGTGCCCGTGTCGGAGAACCCCGTCATTAGCAGGACCTCGGTGTCGGAGCTCACGTTGCGGATCTCACGGAGGAGATCCACGCCGCTCAGGCCCGGCATCCGGATGTCCGACACCACGATCTCCGGCCGCTCCTTCCGAAAGAGCATCCAGGCCTGAAGGCCGTCGGCCGCTTCCAACACGTTGCATCCCGACCCCCTGGCCGCCTCCGCCACAAAGCACCGGACGCTCTCCTCGTCGTCCACCACCAGCACGGTGGGCACATACGGCTCCGCAACCGTGGTCCTTCCGTTGGCGGGTTCAGTCATCCTGGTCTCCCTCCGGGCCGGGTCCGATGCCGAAATAGCGCAGAAACGTGGGGCCGGGGGGGCTGGGGGGGCCCAAGGAGCGCGAGACCCACACCCATTCGATCTCAGGCGACCCCGAGGGATCCCAGTGGATCTCTCCGAAGCTCAGCCCTACCTCCTCGGCCAGGACCTTTTGCAGGTGCTCGAGAAACCCCTCCGGGATCGGCGCCCTGGGGCCACACGCCACCTGGATTCGACCCGCCTCCTCTATCCCAACCGCCACGACATCGGTCGCCACGCGAGCAGCCCGCAGCTCCCGCTCCACCACCACGGCAGCGCGGTGGGCCAGCCCGGCCTCCGCCTCGAACAGCCGTTGGAGATCACGGCCGAGCCAGTGGGTCCTGGAAAGGTAGAATCGGTGACGCCCCGGGGATCCTCCTCGCCGAACCACCCCCAACCGGACCAGGGCGTCCAAGGCCCGTTTTGCGGCCGACGGTGCCACCCCGGCCGCGGACGCGATGCTCCGGCCCGAAAGCCCCCCACGCCGGATCACGATCCGTAGCACCTTTACCTTCACCGGTGACGAGAACACCTGATCGAGCCAGTTCATGGGCCTGTCTCCAATGCCTGCGCAAGGAGCTCCCGCCACCGTCGGTACCGGGTCTCGGCTCGCCGCACGAGGTCGGTGACCTGGTCCAACCCCTCGAAAGGCTTCACCAGGTAGTCGAGCACCCCGAGCCGGTACGCCTCGACCACCCGATCGAGCTGGTGGTAGGCCGTGATCACCACGAACTGGACCGGGTTCCCCTCGTCCCGGCACCGTCGGATCAGGGACAGCCCATCGAGGCCCGGCATCACGATGTCGGTGATCACCAGATGGAAGGGCTCCTCGCCCCCGTCCTCCAGAAGCCCCAAGGCCTCGGCCGGGTCGTGGCATGCCTGGCACTCGTAGCCGTGAAGGCGCAGGTGGAGACACAGGGTCCTTCCCACCGCGGGCTCGTCGTCGATCACAAGGACTCGAAACGGCCCAGGATCGGACATGGCGGGACCTCCTAAGCGTTCTCTTGCAGGGGCATTCGTTCTCATTTCTTGTTCGGATCGGCCACCAGACGGCTCCCTTGAGCCCCATGGAGCCTTTCCGTTCCTAAATAAGAACAGTATTGTGTTTTCTGGCCCCCCAGGCTCCCGATGAGAACGGTGCAGCAAGGCCCTGCCGGATCAACTTCCCCGCGGCAAGAAGGGTGCCGGTGCGCCCCTGCTGCGAATGGGGAGGGAGATTCGTGACCGAGCCGTCGTCCACTTCGAAGCGCTGGTATCGCCCTTGGACTGCGCGGAAGAGATGCCGTGGGGGTGGTAGGGCCCCGACCGCGGGAGCGCTTTGCCGACCGCGCTCCCGGGGTGCTGTGGGGCTTTCATGGGGAGGCCCTGGATCTGGGTCTCACGCTCGCGGACCTCACCCGCCGAGCCCAGCCGGTGGGGCTCTGCCCGCCGGAAGACGAGGAGGGCTGGGTAGACGCTGGGTGGGTTTTGGGGGGGCTGGGGAGCCGCCGGGTAGCCCCCGTAGCTCGCAGGCCATGGGGCATGGAGAGCAGGGGCGGGCATGGGGCCTGCCTTCGGCCGGGCACGGGGGCCGCAACCGGCTTACGTGGAGCTCCCGATCCCCTCCCCGATCACACGACAAAGATCGGAAAATGCGTAGGGTTTGGGGAGCGACGCGTCAAAGCCGAACGCTGCGGGCCGCGTCATCACCGGGGCCTCGGCGTAGCCGCTCACGGCCACCACAAAGGCGTCCGGCTTCAGCTCCCGGATCCGGCCGACCGTTTCGAGCCCCCCCATTCCCCCTTGCACCGTCAGGTCGAGGATCACGGCCTCGTACGGCTCGCCCTGATCCAGTGCCTCGTGAAACGCTGTGACGGCCTGCTCCCCGTCGGAGACCACCACGGCCCGACAGCCGGTGGATGCCAGGTTCTCCCATAGGATCTCCTGGAGCACCGGGTCGTCGTCCATGGCCAGAACTCTACGACCCTGCAGGTCGCAGCCCCCGGGGGTCGAGGGCAGGCCCTCCTCCGGTTCGGCCTCTCCCTGCGCAACCGGAAGGTATACGGAAAACGTCGTTCCGACTCCCACCTGGGAGGCTACATCGATGGCTCCCCCGTGGCGTCGGATCACGGAATGGGCCGTTGCCAGCCCGAGGCCGCTCCCGCTCGGCTTTGTCGTGAAATAGGGGTCAAAGATCCGTCCCAGATGGTCTGGGGGGATACCGCACCCCTGGTCAGCCACCGTGATTCGTACGTACGTCCCCGGCTGGAGGAAGGACCCGGCCGGGTCCTCGCTCACCTCCACGGTCTCCGCACGCACCCGAATCCGCCCCCCCGCTGGCATGGCCTGCCGGGCGTTCACCACCAGATTGGTGACCACCTGGTGGACCTGCTCCACATCGATCTCCACCTCTGGGAGGCCCGGGGCGACCCTGACCTCCGGGGTCACGGCCGATCCGGCCAAGGGGAACCGAACCCAGTCTTCAATCATGCCCGTCAGGTCCACCCGTTTGAGCGCCGGCTCTCCCCCGCGGGCGAACGTCAGAAGCTGTCGCGCGATCCCGGCCCCGCGAGCACAGGCATCCCGCGCCCCACGGATCATTCTTGCGGCGCTCTCCGGCGAGCGGTCCAGCCGCCGCTCCGCCAGCTCCAGGTTTCCTGAGATCCCCATGAGAAGGTTATTGAAATCGTGGGCGATGCCCCCCGCGAACACGCCCAACGCCTCCAGGTGTTGGATACGGACCCGTTCCCGCTCCAGGGCACGGGTGTCTGTGATGTCCCGGAACACCACCACCCCACCGCGGACGGCACCGCCGTCCGGTCGAAGGGGCAGTATCCGTACGTCCATCTCTCGTTTGATCCGCCCCTCGACCACGAGGGTGCTCTCCCCGGCCCACGGATCTCCGGTGGTCAGGACCCGTTCAACCGCTTCGGCAAGCTCGTTCTTTCCCCATTGGGCGAACACGCTACGAAACGGCCTTCCGACCATCCCTTCTTTTGCACCGCCCCAAAGGGATACTACCGCCCGGTTCACAAACGTGATGGTCCCTCGACGGTCCACACCCACCACCCCGTCGGACATGGTGGTCAGCAATGCGTGGAGGTTCTGCCGCTCCCGTGCGAGCCGACCCTCCGCCTCTTTCTGCCTCGTGATATCGCGAGCCACGTACACCCACCCCTCGGCATCTTCTCCTCCCCACTCGACCGGCGTGGCCGAGACGAGGAACACGCCTCCCAGCTCGGGGCTGCGCCACTCGCCGAACCCCCGGATCATGGACACGTTTTCAAGGGCTGCGAGCTGTGCCTCGTCCAACGACCGCCCGACCAACTCGCGGGGGGTATGGCCCAAACGCTTTGCCAGGGCGCGGTTGATTCGACGCACCCGACGGTCCGCCCCCACCACCACGACTCCATCGGGCACCGCGTCAAAGGTGGACTCCCACTGGGCCTTCGCCCGGGCAAGGCGGGCCATGAGCTCGGCCCGTTCCGTGACGTCCCGCCCCACCGCCACAGCCCCGATCACCCGGCCAGCGTCGTTCAAAGGGGTTGCCAGGACCTCGAGTGCCAGGGGCTGCCCCCCTGGTCCCGTCGTGTCCCGCAGGAGGCGGACCGTCTCTCCCCTTTCCATTGCCAGGGACACCGGGCAGTCGCCCCCTGGGTCTCCGCAGGGCCCGCTGATCTGCCCGTGGAGCTCGCGGCAGGGCCTGCCGGTGTGCCGACCTGGGATCAGCCCGGCCGCCGGATTGCCGTCGAGCACTCTGAGCTGCGCGTCCACCACCAGGACCCGGTCCGGAATCGCGTCGAGAACCGCCCGAAGGAACCGCCGGCTTCGATCCGCCTGGGTGCGCTCGCTCTCCAGGTACGCCACAAGCAACCCCAGGGAGGCGGCAACCCCCAGCGCCGCCCCCAACGTGTACCCCCACGGAGCCACCGCCGGGATCCTTGCTAAGAACGGGTAGTCCCACTTGTGGATCCCCCAGACGAGAAACGAGATCCCCGCAAACCGCACCGCGGCACCGCCGCCGGGGAGCCGCCCACCCCGAAGCAGCACCCGCCCGGCCTCCAGGTTCACGAACCCCAGGAAGGCAAAGGTGGGCAGCGTGTAGGCAACGAAGGAAACGGACAACCACCTCCCCACCAAGATCCACGAGGAGAGAGCCGACCCCACCCAGACCCAAGCGCGCCCCAACCGGTTCCCCGAGAACTCCCGGGCCCCCCGAAGGAGCAGAACGCCGCTCCATAGAGCGAAGAGCTGGCTGGCCGCAAGCCATCCGGAAGCCCCAGAGCCCACAGATGCGGGCACGAGAACGGCAAAGCGCAACGTGTAGGTCACCCAGCCCCAGGTCCAGGCACGCAGAAAAGGCTCCCGGTACCTGCGGGCCAGGTAGCCATACACCCCCACATGGACGAGGGATCCGAGAAGGGGAGGGATGATCCAGGTCAGGGGCAGCGGCATGACTAACACCGGTTCCTTCTGCCACGCAGCAGGAGGCTGTTCATGCGACACCCTTCTCTCGCAGGAACACTCCCATCTTCTGGTCGGTGTTCAGGATGTGGTTTCGGAGCCAGTCCAAAACACGCCGCTGCACCTGAATCGTGACCGAGAGCTTCTCCGGGCTCCGGTCGTACTCGGCCGCCAGGGCCCCGAAGTCTCTTTTGAACGCCTCGTGGATCGCCTTGTGCTCCCCATAGCCAGGATACTCGTGTCGCCGCATCAGGGCCTCCTCCGTGGCGAAGTGCTCCTCTGCATACCTGCCGAGAAACGCCAGCACGTCGCCGATGACCTGGCGCCCCTTGCCGGCTCTCATTGCGTTCAGGAGCTCGTTCACCTGCCGAATCAGCTCCTTGTGCTGAGCGTCCACCCTGGAGATCCCCGTGGCCATCTGGGCTGTCCATCGCATGCGCGTCTCCTCCCTGGTTCGGTGGGTCGTGGGTCTGTTTTCGGGCCCTCGGCCCCGTGGGCGGCCAGACGGCCGGGCAGATCGGCAGGAGTCCCTCCCGGAGCCGGCCGGCTTCGTCCCCCACCGCCACCTGACGGTCTCGCTTGACCACCAGGCTCCAAGCAAGGGGCCTCGAGCCCCCGGTTCGCGCCGCTCTCGAGGGCTTGCTCGCCCGTTCCTGGACTCGCCGCTTCGTCGTCAGGTCCGGAACCGGTCGGTGAGACCCCGCAGCTCGTCCGCCTTGCGGGCCACCGTCTCGGCCGTTCGAGCAAGCTCCTCCCCGGCCCGCGTGTTCTCCCCCACCCCCTGGGCGATCTGGTCCAGGTTCATCGCCAGGTTCTCGATGGTCGCCGTCAGTTCCTCCGTTGCCGCCGCGATCTGCTCCACCTGCGCTGCGGCGTGGCTCACATCCCCCTCCACCTCGGCCATCGCACCGGCCGCCTCCCGCCCCAGGGCCTTTCCTTGCTCCACCGCTGACACCCCTTCTCCCATCGCCTCCACGGCCCGGCGCGTCTTCCCCTGGATGCCGTCGATCGTTTGTGCGATCTCCTGGGTGGCCTTCACCGTCTTTTCGGCGAGCTTCCGCACCTCGTCCGCTACCACCGCAAACCCCCTACCGTGCTCGCCGGCTCGTGCCGCCTCGATGGCCGCGTTTAATGCCAAGAGGTTTGTCTGATCCGCGATGTCCTCGATCGTGCGGATCACCACGTCGATCTTCTCGGCCTCCGAGCTCAATCCCTCCACCACGTGGCCCGCCCCGGTCACCACCTCAGCGATCCGCTCCAAGGCCGCCCCGGTCTCCCGCACCTTGTCTGCGGCTTCCGACGCCCTCCCCCGGGCCCGATCCGCCGCCTGGGCCACCCCCACCGCGTTGCGCGCGACCTCGTGCACCGTGGCCCCCATCTCCTCGCCGCTCGCCGCGAGCGCTTGGGTCTGTTGGGACACCTCCTCGTTGCTGGCCCCGATCTGGGTCGTGGTTGCCGAAAGCTGCTGGCTCACCGCGGCCATCTCTGCCGCCGACCCCTTTACCCGCTCCACCATGTACCGGATCTTGTCTGCAAAGATGTTGAACCAGTTGGCCAGCTCGTCGATCTCGTCCCGCTCGGCTGCTCGGAAGACCTCGCAGGTGGAGCAGTCGGTGATCTCGCCAGAGAGCACCGCAGGACACTGGATGTTCTCCCGAATGAGCTGCATGGACCCCACGCGGCTCCAACAGGCCTCCCGTTTGCCGAACGAGGCGCACTGCTCATGGCCGCACCCGATCACGCGGGAACAGTCCACATACCCCAACGGCAGCCGTTTGCTGAGGTCTCCCTCCCCTTGTGCCATGCTCTTGAGAAGCTCCACGAAGCGCCGCGTCCGTCGGGTCACGAGCCAGGCATACAGGAGCCAGGTCCCCAGGGTCGCCAGCACGAGGCTCATAAGCCCCGTGGTCATGGCGGCCTGGATGCTTGCCCGTCGGGCCTCCGAGACGAAGGCCATGGTCTCCTTCTGGGCCCTCTCGGCATCCGCCAGGCTGTAGCGCAGGTAGAGCACCCCGGCCAGGGCCTCGGGTTTCGCCCGGCGGTGGCACCCCAGGCACTCGCTCCGAAACCGGTGCGCTTGGATCACGGTGATCTGGTTGCCTCGGGGGATCCCCACCGGTTCGGACGAGGCGGCCGCCTTCTGCAAGACGTCCGGGGCGATGCGCGTCTTCACCGACGATTCCCGGCTCGCGTAAATGATCGTCCCCTCGGCGTCGGCAAGGCCGACCTCCACTACGCCCTCTATCGCGCCCAAATCCACCAGGAGATCCTCGAACCTGTCCATCTCGCCCCGCTCCACGGACCCCTTGGTGCCTGTCTCCAGGCTCGCGAACACACCTCGAGCCCGGGCGACCGCAGAGTCCCGAAGGGCCTGGGCGCTCCGCTCACCTAGAGCCTCCAGGGTCCGGGATGACCGAGACGTGCTTACCCACGTGCTCCCCCCGACCGCCAGCACCAATAGACCCGTTAGAAGACCGCACACTTTGAGTTGGATTCCGATACGCAAGGAGAACTCCTCCGCGAAACAAGATCGAGGAAAAGGGGGATCCGACCGGAAGCCGCACCTCACGCGGCAGGATCGCTCCGTTGCACGTCGTGATCGAGCAGGATCCGGTCAACCAGGCTCACCAGCTGGGGCAGATCGGGTTTGCAGAGCTGCGCCGTGGCTCCGAGGGCCTCGCCCTTCCGGCGCATCTCCTCGTGGATCATCGAAGAGTAGAGAACCACCGGAAGGTCCCTTGAGGCCTCGCTCTGCCGGATGCGCTTGAGGAGGTGGTGCCCGTCCATCCGGGGCATCTCGATGTCGGTGATGAGCAGATCCGGACGGGGTCCGCGCTCCAATGCGTCCCACGCCGACTCCCCGTCCACCACAGCCTCCACACGGTAGCCGGCTGCCCCCAGCCGGTCCACCAGGAGCTTCCGCACCATGGCCGAGTCCTCGGCCACGAGCACCCGCCGCCCCCTCCGTCGTTCATCCGCGGTCACCGGTGCCTCCATGATCTCCTCGGGGAGCAGATCGGCCACGATCCGCTCGAAGTCGATCATCAGAACCAGTCGATCCTGTGCCTCCCCCATCCGTAGCAAGCCCACCACCGAACGCGAGCCCGTCAGGGAACGCTCCCCCACCGGTTCCATGTCCGCCCAACTCAAGCGATGGATCCGCTCCACCCCGTGCACCCAAAATCCGACCCGTCTTCCATTGAACTCACACACGATAACTTTGCTTCGCCGCTCGTCCTGGGGAGAACCCGCGCCGAGCCATGAGCCCAGGTCCACCAAAGGGACCACGTCGTCCCGGTTGCGGAACAGTCCGAGCACACAGGGGTGGGCTTCCGGGAGCGGTGTCACAGGGGCCAGGTTCACGATCTCCCGAACCTTGGCCACGTTGATCGCAAAGGCCCCCTCCCCCACCCGAAACTCCACCACCTCCAACTCGTTCGTCCCCACCTCGGTCAGGATGTTGTAACCGATCGCCATGGGCTCCTCCGATTTCAGCTCTTTTGACCGCTTTTTTACGTGATATATCGGCCGGGGGGAGGGAGGGCTTGAGGGGGCAAGGACGATTCCAGGACCTTCGGTCTTCGGCCGTTGGTCGAAAACCGTGAGTCGGCAGGGTGCCCGTCCCGTCTCCAAGGTCTCGGAGGCGGAGGGGCTGCGGGAGGACCGTCGGCTTGACAGCGGCGTCGGAGGAAGGGCGCTTGAAAGGCATACATTTGTCTGCTATACAAAGAGCCCATCCCCATCCCGGAGGTGGACCATGCCACGCACGCAGCCGGGTGAGACCCGGAAGAAGGTGTTCGAGTTCGTGCGGGACCGGATCCTCGCCGGCCGGCCCCCCACGGTGCGCGAGGTGCAGGAGGCCCTGGGGTTCCGGGCGGTCCAGACGGCCCGGGCCCACCTGGAGCGGCTGGTGGCCGAGGGCCGGCTGGTGGTGGAGCGGGGCCGGGCCCGGGGGTACCGCCTGCCCGGCCACCCGGGGTCCACCGTGCTCGTTCCCCTGCTGGGCCGGGTGCCGGCCGGGCCCCTGGACACGGCGGTGGAGGAGGCCGAGGGCTACCTGCCCGTGGAGACCCGCGGCCGGGGCGGGGACCTGTTCGCCCTGCGGGTCCGGGGCGAGAGCATGACCGGCGCGGGCATCCTGCCGGGGGACCTGGTGATCGTGCGGCGCCAGCCCGAGGCCCGGGACGGCGACATCGTGGTGGCCCGGGTGGGGGACGAGGCCACGGTGAAGCGCCTGCGCACCCGGTCCGGCCGGGTCGAGCTCCTGCCCGAGAACCCGGCCTTCGCCCCCATCGTGCCCGCCCCGGGCGAGGTGGAGATCCTGGGCAAGGTGGTCGAGGTGCGCAGGAGGTTGGAGTGAGCGCGATGCCCGCCGGCGGCCTGGCCCGCATCCCCGTGGTGCCCGCGGCCCGGCTGGAGGAGGAGATTCCCCCGGCCCGGTGGGAGCTCCCGGCCCTGGCCGGCCGGCTGGCCGAGCTCTCGGCCCGGGGGGCCTCGGCCGCCCTCACCCTGGCCTTCTCCCTGGTGCTCGACGCCCAGCGCCGGGGCGAGCCCGCGGCCTGGATCACCCCGGTCGACAGCTCCTTCTACCCGCCCGACGCGGCCGCGGGGGGCGTGGACCTGGAGGCCCTGGCCGTGGTGCGGGCCCGGGAGACCCGCCAGGCCCTGCGGGCGGCGGAGCTGCTGGCCCGGTCCGGGGGGTTCGGGCTCGTGGTGGTGGACCTGGGGGAGGAGCCCCGGGTGCCGGCGGCGGCCCAGGGTCGGCTGGCCGGGCTCGCCGGAGAGCACCGAATGCTCGTGCTGTTCCTGACCCGCAAGCCCGCCGGCGCGCCCTCGCTGGGCTCGCTGGTGGCGGTACGGGCCGAGGCGGTGCGGGAGCCGCTCGGGCCCGGCCGGTTCCGGTGCCGGGTGCGGGTGCTGCGGGACAAGCGACGGCCCCTGGGCTGGGGCCACGGGGAGGTGTGCCGTGGACCGGACGGCCTGCGTTGAGGTGCCGGCCCTGCCCCTCCAGGTCCTCGTGCTCCGGCGGCCGGGCTGGACCACGGGGCCCGTGGCCGTGGTGGACCGGGACCACCCCCACGGCCGGGTGCTGTGGGCCAACGCCCGGGCCCGGCACCAGGGGGTGGCGCCGAGCATGCGCTACGTGACCGCCCTGGCCGCGGAACCGGGGCTGCGGGCGGCCACGGTGCCCCCGGCCGAGGTGGCCCGCTGGAGGCACCGGATCCTGCGGCGGCTCCTGCGGTTCACCCCCGGCGTGGAGCCCTGGGAGGCAGACCCCGGCGTGTTCTGGCTCGACGCCTCCGGCCTGGGCCGGCTCCATCCCGAGCCGGCCCGGTGGGCGGCCGGGATCCGGCGGGAGCTGGCCGGGCTGGGCCTGGCCGGCCGGGTGGCCGTGGGGTTCACCCGGTGCGGCACCCTGGCGGCCGTGCGCTCCGGAAGGGCCCGGATCCGGGTGCTCCGGAGCCCCGGCGAGGAGGCGGCCGGGGTGCGGGGGGCGCCCCTTGCGCGGCTCGGCGCGGAGCCGGGCCTGGCGGCGGAGTTGGGGGCCCTGGGGGTGCGCACCGCTGGGGACCTCCTGGCCCTTCCGGCGGCCTCGCTCGCGGAGCGGTTCGGCCCGGCGGCCCGGGCGCTCCACCGGTTCGTCTCGGGCCGGGGGGAGCTTCCCCTCCAGCCCATCGCCCCGCCCGAGCCCCTGGGGGTGGGCGCGGTGATCGAGCCGCCCGAGGCCGACCTGCACCGGCTGGTGTTCCGGATCAAGGGCCTCCTGGACCAGATGCTGGGCCGGATGGGGGGCCGGGGGATGCTGCTGGCGGAGCTGGGGGTCCACCTGCGGCTGGAGGGGGGTGCGGTGCGCACCGAGCGGCTCCGGCCCGCCGCGCCCACCGGGGACGCCCGCCAGCTCATGAACCTGGTGCACCTTCGCCTGGCCGGGGCGGGCGTCCCCGCCGGGGTGGAGGAGGTGGTCCTCTCCGGCCGGGCCGTGCCGGCCCGGCCGACCCAGGCCGGCCTGTTCCAGGCCGACCCCCGGCGGGACCCGGGGGCGGCCCTACGGGCCCTGGCCCGGGTGCGGGCCGAGCTGGGAGAGGGGGCCGTGGTGCGGGCCCGGCTGGCGGGCCGGCACCTTCCCGAGGCCCGGTTCGCCTGGGAGCCCCTGGAGGACCTCCCCCCGGCCCGGCCCCGGGAGGTGGCGCTCCGCCCCCTGGTGCGCCGGATCCTGGACCGGCCCGCGCCCCTGGCGGAGCCGGCCGGCCAGACGCGGGGCGGCTACGTGGTGAGCGGGGGCTGGTGGGGCCGGGGGACGCACCGGGAGTACCGCTTCGTCCGCCTGGCCGGCGGCGAGATCCTGTGGGCGTTCCACGACCGAGCCCGAGGCCGGTGGTTCCGGCAGGGCGCGGTGGAGTGAGGTCGGCTGGGCTCTGGGAGGGTAGCCCCCCATGTACGTTCCCCTGTGGTGCAAGAGCAACTACTCGTTCCTGGAGGGGGCAGCCCACCCCGAGGAGCTGGTGGAGCGGGCCCACGGCCTGGGGCTCCCGGCGGTGGCGGTCACCGACCGGGACGGGGTGTACGGGGTCGTGCGGGCCCACGTGCGGGCCCAGGAGCTGGGGGTGAAGCTCCTGGTGGGGGCCGAGGTCACGGTGGCCGGGCCGGGGCCCGGCGAGCCGGACTCCACCCTGGTGCTCCTGGCCGCCGACCGGGCCGGGTACGCCAACCTCTGCCGGCTCCTCACCCGGGGCCGGCTCCGGAGCCCCAAGGGGACGAGCCGGGTCACCTGGACCGAGGTGTGCGAGCACGCCCCGGGCCTGGTGGCCCTGTGGGGCGGCGACCGGAGCCTGCTGGTGCGGGAGGCGGACCCCGGCCCCGTGCCCGGCCTGCTGAAGTATGCCTTCGGCGACCGGCTCTACGCCCTGGCGACCCGCCACCGCCGAGCCGACGAGCCGGCCCAGGAGGCTCGGCTCCGGGAGCGGGCCCGCCGGCTGGGCCTGCCGGTGGTCGCCGCGGTGGAGGTGCTCTACCCCACCCCGGACCGCCGGCCGCTCCAGGACGTGCTCACCGCCATCCGCCACGGCCTCGCCGTGCAGGCCGCCGGCACCCGCCTCAAGCCCAACGCCGGGCACGACCTCAAGACCCCGCCGTCCTTCCGCGAGCTGTTCGCCGACGACCCGGCCGCGGTGGCCCGCACCCTGGAGGTGGCCGAGCGGTGCGCCTTCTCCCTTGCGGAGATCCGCTACCGCTACCCTGCCGAGCGGCTCCCTGACGGCACCACCTCGGCCGACCTCCTGGGGCGGCTCACCTGGGAGGGGGCCCGGCAGCGGTTCGGCGGCCGGGTGCCGGCCCGGGTGCGCGAGCAGATCGAGCGGGAGCTCGCCCTGATTGAGGAGCTCGACTACCCGGGCTACTTCCTCACCATGTGGGAGATCGTGCGGTTCTGCCGGGAGCGGGGGATCCTGTGCCAGGGCCGGGGCTCGGCCGCCAACTCGGCGGTGTGCTACTGCCTGGGCATCACGGCCGTGGACCCCACCCGGGTGGAGCTCCTGTTCGAGCGGTTCCTGTCGCGGGAGCGGGCCGAGCCCCCGGACATCGACCTGGACATCATGCACGAGCGCCGGGAGGAGGTGATCCGCCACGTGTACGAGCGCTACGGCCGGGACCGGGCCGCCATGGTGGCCAACGTGATCCGGTACCGGGCCCGGTCGGCCGTGCGGGACGTGGGCCGGGCCCTGGGCCTGCCCGCCACGGCGGTGGACCGGCTCGCCCGGCTCGTGCCGTCCCGGGGCGGGGACGGGGACCCGTGGCAGGGCCCCGGGCTCGACCCCGGAAATCCCCTGCACGCCCTCCTCCGGCGGCTGGTGGGGGAGATCCAGGGGTTCCCCCGCCACCTCTCCATCCACCCCGGCGGGTTCCTCCTGGGCCACGAGCCGGTCCACGACCTGGTGCCCGTGGAGAACGCGGCCCGGCCGGGCCGCACCGTGATCCAGTGGGACAAGGAGGACCTGGAGGACCTGGGCCTGTTCAAAGTGGATCTCCTGGGCCTGGGGGCCCTGACCCTTCTGGACCGGTGCTTCCGGCTGCTCCGGGAGCACCGCGGGGTGGAGCTCTCCCTGGACCGCATCCCCCCGGACGACCCGGCCACCTTCGACATGATCGGCCGGGCCGACACCGTGGGGGTGTTCCAGATCGAGAGCCGGGCCCAGATGTCCATGCTGCCTCGGCTCCGGCCCCGGTCGTACTACGACCTGGTGATCCAGGTGAGCATCGTGCGGCCCGGGCCGATCACCGGCGGCATGGTCCACCCCTACCTCCGGCGGCGCCGGGGCGAGGAGCCCGTGACCTACCCCCACCCGTGCCTGGAGCCCGTGCTGGCCAAGACCCTGGGGGTGCCCCTGTTCCAGGAGCAGGTGATGCGGCTCGCCGTGGTGGCGGCCGACTACACCCCGGGCGAGGCCGACCAGCTCCGGCGCGACATGGCCGCCTGGCGCCGGCACGGCCGGATCGAGCGCCACCGCGAGCGGCTGATCGCGCGCATGACCGCCAAGGGGATCGAGCGGCGGTTCGCCGAGCGGGTGTTCGAGCAGATCCGGGGGTTCGGGGAGTACGGGTTCCCCGAGAGCCACGCGGCGAGCTTCGCCCTGATCGCCTACGGCACGGCCTGGCTCCGGTGCCACCACCCCGACGTGTTCACCTGCGCCCTGCTGAACGCCCAGCCCCTGGGGTTCTACTCGCCGGCCACGATCATCGACGACGCCAAGCGCCACGGCCTGGAGATCCTTCCCGTGGACGTGCGGTTCAGCGACTGGGACTGCACACTGGAGCTTCGCTCCGGCTGGAAAGCTGGGAGGCTGAGAGGCTGGGAAGCCCCGAGTGCCGTGCGGCTGGGGCTGCGGTACGTGAAGGGGCTGTCCCCCACCCGGGACTGGCCCCGCATCGAGCGGGCCCGGCGCGAGCAGCCCTTCGCCTCGGTGGAGGACCTGGCGCGGCGCACCGGCCTCGGCCGGAACGCGCTGCGCCGGCTCGCCGAGGCCGGGGCCCTCGAGGGCCTGTGCCGGGGCCGGCGCCGGGCCCTGTGGGCCGCGAAAGGCGCCGGATCGAGCCGCCGCCCCGCGCTCCCCCTCGGCCCGGAGCCCGCCCCGTCCCTCGCGGCCCTCAGCTCCTCGGAGGCGGTGGCCTGGGACTACCGGGCCTCGGGCCTGAGCCCCCGGGCCCATCCCCTGGAGCCCCTGCGGCCGTGGCTCCGGGAACGGGGCCTGCCCGACGCCCGCACCCTGGCCCGGCTCCCCCACGGGACCCGGGCGTCCTACGCCGGCGTCGTGATCTGCCGGCAGCGGCCCGGGACCGCGGGCGGCACCGTGTTCCTCACTCTCGAGGACGAGACCGGGTTCGTGAACGTGGTGGTGTGGAAGCGGGTGATCGAGCGCCACGCCGCGCTCGTGGCGGCAGCGCCGGTCCTGGGGGTGAGCGGCCGGGTGGAGTCGCGGGAAGGCGTGGTGCACCTGGTGGCCGATCGGCTGTGGCGCCCGCCCCTGCCCGCCCATCCCGAGACCGCGCCCAGCCGGGACTTCCACTGAGGGCCGGTCACCGCCCCTCCCCTGCCGGGATCTCCCGCACCCGCCAGTCCTCGCCGACCCACAGCCCGATGGTCTCCACGCCCGCGAACCGCTCGCGGAGCCGCTGCACCGCCTCCCGGACCTGCCCGACCTGGTCGTCCCTCGGAGCCGGATTTCCGGCGCAGTCGAAATGCGCGACCACGGCGATGCCTCGGGAGCGGTGCTTCCGGACCGAGATCTCCACCCGGCTCAGGATGGACCGGCACAGCTCCGGAGGATCGTTCTCCGCCAGGATCCGGCAGGGCCCCGCCTCGGTGACCGAGTCCACGTGCTCCACCCCGAACCGGCCCTGCAGATACCGGATGACCGGCAACTGGACCCGTCCGTCCATGCAGTTCACGACCGTCGCGAAGCTCATCCCCGGCCTCCCCCGGGCGCGCCCATCCCTCTCCGCCCCCCGGCCGGGCCCCACGTTCCGCGGCCGGCCCGGCAGGAGAGGCGGTACTCCATGTAGACGGCGTCCGCTCACCTCCGCCACCCCCGGCTCGAACTCCCGCAGCCCCACCGCTCCCACGAACTCCTCGCCCTTCCTGGCGAGCAGCAGGCATCCCCGCGGGGGCCCGTACATCCGGTCCAGCGTGGCCAGCTCGTCGGTGAACCCCCGATACTCCAGGTCCAGGCCGAGGAACCGCGCGTACCGCCGGAAGATCTCCCGCGCCGCTTCGTACTGTGCCGGCGTGGCCGCCGGCCCGACCACGAGCCCCATTCCCCTCTCCTGCCCCGGCGGAGGCCGAGCGCAACGAACCCGGCCGCTCGCGGCCGGACCTTCACAGAACGCCCGGGACCGCCGGCCCAATCCCCCACGGCCGGCATCTCTTCCCGCACCCCCGAATCGGTCCGAAGACTCAGCGTTCCGGAAAGCCCCTTCGCCCGCCAGAAACGCCTCGGGGGTGGCAGCTGGCACGGGGGAACCCACCAAAGACTGCACCGCGGCGGACGCTGCATAGTGGGGCTCGCGCCTCTGAACGACGTCCAGATCGACGGTGATCGTCAACGGTGCTTGCCCACCCGATGCTCCCGATAGAGCTGCCGGCATCGATGTGCTTCGGCACCAGACCTGCGAACCGTTCCACCTCCGGATGGGCAGGCCCCGGGGCGGCAGCCCTTAGCCGGGAGAAGTAGCGGTCGATGAGGGCGGTCACCGCGACGCCGTGCTTCCGAGCGTACCGCTTGGCGGACTCGACAAGAACTTTCGGCCTTCGATCGGGCGGCTCACGCCCCAGTCGCTCGGGCCAGAGGCACCACCCTGTGCGGAAACAAACGCGCGAGCTTCTGGTCACCGGTCACCAACCGACATTCCAACCGGTCCGCCAACGTCACGTACTGCGCGTCGTACGCACTGACCCCATACTCACACGCCAAAGCAAGGGCTTCTTCCATGTCGGGCTCCATCTCTGTCGGCCCGAAAAGACTCACCGCGTCGTGCCAAAGCCGAACCGCCTGTTTCTGTTCCAGAAACTCGCGTCTCACCAAGGTTGCAAGAACGTTCAGGAACTCGTGCCTCCAGAGGGGCGGCATGGCCCAGTCCGGATCCCCTTGCCAGACTCGGACCGCCGCATCCCTCCATGGGTTCTCCGTCAGCAGGTACACAACGAGGTTCACGTCCGCCACGATCACGCCCGCCCCTCCCTGCGGCCCTCCTCCACCACCTCTTTCGTGAGCCGCCGCTTCAACGGGACCGGCGGGGGGAGAGCCCGGCGTTTCCCGGCGAGGCTTTCTTCCAGGATGGCCATCACCTCTTTCGTAAGGCTCCGGTGGTTCCTCCTCGCACGATCCTTCAGCATGCGATGGAGGACTTCTGGAACGTCGCGAATCACGATACTCGGCACGGCAACACCCCTTTCGTATATCCGCAGCAAAACGATATCAAAATGCTAGCATCCTACATCCACAGGCTCAACCCCTCCCTTGGTGGAGGGCACGACCCCTGATCCGTTGATTCGAGATTCCGGACGTGACCCGCGACGTGACCCGCGCGGTGATCCGGGACACTGGTCGATGACGAAGGTTTCCTCACACGGCCTTGGCCTTCTTCGCTCGACGACTCCGCGCCCGCTCGACGGCCGCCCGGACCGACGTGTGCGACATCTTGCACAGCCGACCCAACGCCGCATAGCTCTCCCCCGCCTCCTCGTGCGCCCGCAGCAGAAACTCCTCCCGGGCCCGCACCACCCCCTGGCGGCGCGTTCGCCCCAGCACCAACTCCTCCCCCACGCCATGCTCCCGGCACACCTCCCCCAGGATCTCCCGCACCTCCCTTGCCGGACGCCGCGGCACCTCCTCTACCTGGCCCAGCACCTCCCGCACGAACCCCCCGCCCCCCAAAACCCGCTCGTCCCCGAGCTCCCACTCCTCCCGCTTTCGCCGCAGTAGGTTCGCCCACCCCCCGGCGCTCCGGACCAGCCCCCCACCCCGAAGCTCCTCCCGCACCCCCTGCCCGAACCCCGCCGCCACGAACTCCCGGTACCGCGCCCGGGCCTCCCGCACCCGTCGGCCGAACATCCCAAGAACCTCGTCCACGTTCTGGCACGGGTACTCCCGGCGACCCAGGATCACCGCATGGCCGGTATACGGGTACCGGTTCAAGACCTCCATCGTTTCCACCAGTCCGGCACGCACCGGGTTCAGGTGTATGTAGCGCACCAGCTCCAGAAAGTACGGGTCCTCCTCCACAACAATGCTCTTGTAGCGATTCTGAAACAGATGGCCCCGCCGCTGGTGCCGCCGGTTGTGCCACACGGCATAGCCGGTCATCAGCCGGCGCATGATCGGTGCGAGCAGCACCTCATGCGGACGGATCAGCAGGTGGAAGTGGTTCGACATCAGGCACCACGCCAAAAGATCTGCCCGGGCCCACTCCACCACTGCCGCCAGGCGCTCCAGGAACGTCTCCCGGTCCTTTTCATCCTGGAAGATGTCGTACCCGTCGATCCCCCGAGCCATCACGTGCTGAAGCACCCCGGGCACATCCAACCTTGCGCTCCTCGGCATGGCACCG
>Ga0256830_1000185_pt1 | contig 56375 bp, 52 predicted proteins | sample 128326metaG_FD_190537 | JGI IMG/M metagenome (GOLD analysis project Ga0256830, IMG submission 190537) | Hydrothermal vent microbial communities from Lau Basin, Pacific Ocean - 128-326 | ecosystem: Environmental > Aquatic > Marine > Hydrothermal vents | place: Pacific Ocean: Lau Basin | collected... | reverse complement strand
ATCCTCGGGGAGAAGGCGAGGCGCACATCCGCCTCTATCCTGATTGTTTCAGACAGGAGCAGGGTCAGCTCTTCCTCGGTCACGGAGGGGAGCACCCTGCTGATGAAGTCCCTCTCGACCTCGGGGAGGCTTGCATCGTCTGCAGATGCGGTGATCTTTGATATCAGCAGCGTCCGGACGAAGTTCAGGAGATCCCTTGCAAAGGCCCTGAAGTCCGTACCGGAATCGTGGAGCCTGCCCACGAGGGAGATGATCTCCCTGCGGTCTCCCCTGAGGAGGGCCTCTGTCGTCTCCGCTATCCAGCCTGCATCGGACATTCCGAGGAGGTCCCTCACGTCGGCATCGGTTATCTGCGACGAAAAAGCCGAGAGCTGGTCGAGGAGGGTGAGGGCGTCTCTCATGCTACCATCCGCTGCCCTGACGATCATCTCCACGGCCTGTTCCGATATTCCTATCCCCTCTTCCGAGGTTATATGCGTGATGTGTCTCTTCATCTCTGCAAAGGGCACCCGCCTGAACGAGAGGTGCTGACACCTCGAGAGCACTGTTACAGGGATCTTCTGAGAAGCGGTGGTGGCGAGGACAAAGACGACATGCGGGGGCGGCTCTTCGAGCGTCTTCAGGAGCGCGTTGAAGGCCGACTGGCTCAGCATGTGGACCTCGTCGATAATGTATATCTTGTATCTTCCTGCAGACGGCGCATACTTGACCCTCTCCCTGAGGTCCCTTATGTCATCCACGCTGTTGTTGGACGCACCGTCGATCTCCATGACATCGACGGCATGCCCCTCGGTGACGGACCTGCAGAACTCACACTCTCCGCACGGCCGGGGGGTCGGTCCCTCGGCACAGTTGAGGGCCTTTGCCAGTATCCTGGCCGTCGAGGTCTTTCCCACGCCCCTGGGGCCTGAGAACAGGTAGGCATGGGCGATGCGCCCCTGTGATATGGCGTTCTTGAGGATGGTGCTTATGGTCTTCTGGCCGACCAGCTCGTCGAAGCCGTCAGGTCTCCATTTTCTTGCAAGGACAATGTAGCTCATATTAAAAAACCCTGAACAGGCACGCCCCCCCCGCCGCCCTTTGCAGCCGGAGTTCATCGGAGACGGTGAGAACAAGGGCGTTGCGCGGAAGCATGTGGAAACGCGCTCCTGCTGCCGGGGACGACCCGTTACAGGCCAACCCCTCCATGCAGCCGGGCAACAACTTACTGCGGCACCGGGTCGAGATGCTTACCGTTGCTTCCTTCCGGACCTGGCGGATTCACATTCTTCCCGTGCGCAGGGCTGCTGCCCAACTGCATGGAGGAGACAGCGCCTCCAGGCCGTGCCCTTGCGGCCCCCCAACTCCGGTTGAGTCGATCCGCGCAACACCCGGCATCCTTACGTATGGCGGAGAGGGAGGGATTCGAACCCTCGGTAGAGCTTTCAGACCCTACACACGATTTCCAGTCGTGCCCCTTCAACCACTCGGGCACCTCTCCTTCCACGGTTCACCCTGCAGGGGCGTGACACTAATTATAGCACAAAGGCGGGGACTCGACCAACAGCAAGGGAGGGCTCCGGCATCCGGGGGCCGACGCTCGAGGCTGCTACTGCGAAAGCCCGAAGGCCTTTATCTTTCTGTGCAGATTGCTCCTCTCGATCTGGAGCACCTCCGCGGTCCTCGATATGTTCCAGTGGTTCTCCTGCAGTTTCTTCAGGATGAAGTCGCGCTCAAAGGCGTCGCGGGCCTCCTTCAGTGTCCGGATGGAGAAGTAGTCGTCGTGCCTCAGGTTGAAGAAGGTGACGTCCTTCTCTGTTATGGTCTGTGACGGGGTCATGATGATCAGCCGCTCGATCGCGTTGCGCAGTTCCCTCACATTGCCCGGCCAGTTATAACCGACGAAGAGGTCGAGGGCCCTGCGGGCGATCTTCTTCACCGGCCTTCCGTACTCCAGTGCGATACTTTCGAGGAAGTAAGCGACAAGGAGCGGGATGTCCTCCCTCCTCTCCCTGAGGGGTGGGACGTTGATCGGGATGACGTTCAGCCTGAAGAAGAGGTCTTCCCTGAAGTTTCCCTTTGCCACCTCCTCCTCGAGATCCTTGTTGGTTGCAGCCACTATCCTGACATCGACGCTGATGTTCTTGCTCCCGCCGACCCGCTGGAACTCCTGTGTCTCTATCACCCTCAGCACCTTTGCCTGTGTCTGCAGCGACATGTCGCCGACCTCGTCGAGGAAGAGGGTGCCGCCGTCTGCGAGCTCGAACTTGCCTTTCTTCCTCTCGTGGGCACCGGTGAAAGAGCCCTTCTCGTGGCCGAAGAGCTCGCTCTCTATGAGCTCGGCGGGAATGGCGGCGCAGTTCACCTCGACGAAGGCCCTGTTGGCCCGGGGGCCCTTCTCGTGAATGAGGCGGGCCACCAGTTCCTTGCCGCTGCCGCTCTCTCCCATGATGAGGACCCTGCTCGAGCTCTGTGCCACCATATCGATCTGCTGCCTCAGGGTCTTCATAGCAGCGGACTCACCGACGAGGCGCCACCTCTTGCTCAGGTTCTCCTTGAGGGCGTGGAACTCCCTCTCGATGGTACCGCGCTCGAGCGCCCGCTGAGCGGTGATCAGCACCCTCTCAAGCGACAGGGGCTTCTCGAGGAAGTCGTAGGCCCCAATCTTCGTCGCCTTCACCGCTATCTCCACGGTCCCGTGCCCGGAGATCATCACCACGGGGAGGCGCTCCCTCTTAGCCTTTATATCCCCGAGCACCTCTATGCCGTCCCTGTCCGGAAGCCAGATATCGAGAAAGACGAGGTCTACAGGCATGGACTCCACCATCCGGAGGGCCTCCTGCCCTGCCTCTGCGGTAAGGACCTCGTAGCCCTCGTCCTCGAATATCTCGCGCAGGCTCTCCCTTATCCCTGCCTCGTCGTCAACTATCAGAACGGTATATGCCATGCTTCAGTCTCCTGCAGCCGGACCGGCCGGATGCCTCAGCCCTTTGCGCACGGAATCTCGACGGCGAAGACCGTGCCCTTGGGTTCATTGTCGGCAACACTTATTATACCACCATGATCGGTGACGATCCTGTGAACAATGGCGAGCCCGAGGCCGGTGCCGTCGCGGCCTGTCGAGAAATAGGGGAGGAATAGCTTCTCCTTGTCCTCGTCCCTGATCCCGACTCCCCTGTCGGCGATCTCTATCCTGACCGAGCCTCGGGCCTCGTTCACATCCATCCTCACATCTATGGCCTCACCGTCGGTTGTGGCCTTCACAGCATTGTCAAAAAGGTTGATGAGTGCCCGCTTGAACTGCTCCCTGTCCAGCGGCACGGGCGGTATGTCCTCGGGTGCACGCACCTCTATCCTGCGGCCGTAATTGCTGTAGAGGGAGACGACCTCGTCGAGGAGGGCCCTCAGGTCGACGTGCCTCTTGTTTATCCTCGGCATCCTGCCGAGCCTTGAAAACTCGTCCACCATCTTCTGCAGGCTCTCGACCTCCCTTATGATGGTCTGGGCGGACTGCTCGATGATCCGGCCGAAGTCTTCGCCGCCCTGCCGCCACTTCCTCAGGAGCCGCTCGGTGGAGAGCTTTATGGGGGTGAGCGGGTTCTTTATCTCGTGGGCCATCCGGCGTGCGACCTCCTGCCAGACGAGGGCCTGCTGGGCCTTCACGATGCCGGTCAGGTCCTCGAAGACAACGAGCAGGCCGGTCGGCGAGCCGGCAGGGTCGCGGAGCTGCGTGATGAAGATCCTGAGGGTGAGGAGCCTGTCGGAGACGTTGACCTTGAGCTGCCTGCTAGTGCTCGTGAAGTCCTTCAGCCTTATCCCGCGGATGAACTCCCTCAGCTCCTCTGACTCTATATGGTTCAGCAGCGCGTGGTATTCCCTTCCGATGACGTCCTGCGGATTGATGTTCAGTATCCTCATGGTGGCGGTATTGACGGTCAGAATCCTCCCCTTCTCATCGAGGGAGATGACGCCTGAGTCTATGTTCTCGATAATGCTCTCCATGCAGACCCTTCTCCTGTCGGACTCAGTGTAGGCCTTCTGGAGGGACTCCTTGCTCTCCCTGAGCTCCCTGACCATCCGGTTGAAGGAGTCGACGAGCAGGCCGATCTCGTCATCCCTCTTCAGGTCGATGGAGACGTCGAGGTCTCCTCCTGCGATCTCCTCGGTCGCGTGGGCGAGCCGCTGGATCGGCTCGGTGATGCCGCGCGATATCCTGAGGGAGACCCACATGGTCATAAAGACCGTCAGGACGGTGAAGAAGCCGAATGCGAGCATGTAGTTGGCCTTTATGGGCGTGCGCCACTTTTCGAGGGCTACGTAGTCCTCGTACGCCGAGCGTACCTTCTCGGCCTGACGGACGAATCGGGGGGGGAGGACCTTTTCCACGACGATGATCCCCTCCTTCCCGCCCCCCAACGGCGCCACCGCCCTGATGATGTCGCCCTCCGGGGTCGAGATGACCTCTGTGCCCTCTTCACCCTCGAACGCCTTCCTGATCGTCTCGGTGGGGTTTTCAGGCATGGTGAGGAGCCTCTCGGCAACGAACCCCTCGGAAGGGGCCTGCCCTGACAGGACATTCCGGGCCTCTGCAAGGGCCTCCTCCTTCGCCCTGTCATAGAAGAGGGAGGCGATCGAGAGCGCGCTCTCCAGCGGCGCCTTTATCTGCGGGTTGAGCCACCTGTCGACATAGGCGGTTATCAGGCCGCTCCCTATCACGAAGAGCAGGACCGAGGGTATCAGCGTAAGGGTGACGAAGATGGTCACGATCCTCGTCTTGAACTTGTAGCCAGGCACCCTGTGCCTCTTTTCGAGGTAGAGGCGCACGAGGGTCTTCGAGACGAAGAAGACGAGGGTGAGCAGGGCGATCACGGAGAGGTTGAAGACCAGCAGGGTGAGGATGTTTATGGCGAGGCTCTCTTTCATCTAAGGGGTTTCAGCGTGGACTCGTTCCATACGAAGAGTCCTGAATCGCTCGATACCTTGAACTCCCTGTCCGGGAGGAAGAAGAATATCTCGCTGAAGAGCGAGGGAATGTTCCTGAGGCGCGACTCCACCGTGGTCCTCACGAAGTACGTACCAGCCGGCATGCCCTTGAGGCTGGTGAGGTAGAAGTCGTCGAAGCTCAGCGCCCACTTCATCATGGACTCGAAGCTGTTGAACCTCTTCTCAACGATGGTCTCGCCGTCGAACGAGGTGGCGATGTACTCCTTCTTCATCGGATCACTCGATATCTTCCTCACGATCTTTCTGCCGGCTATGAACTCGTCGGGCCAGGTCTTCCAGAGGCGGAAGAGGTCGATATAGAAGATTATCTCCTTCGTGATCCCCTTCCGTATCTCTTCGGCGCTCTCGGCGTCGAGGTCGAACTGGAATGAGACGCGGATTATACTATCCTTGAAGTGGAGGAATGGCCCCTTTATCTCCAGTGCCTCGGCTAGGTGGAGAAACAGGAGGCTCAGCACAATTATTAAAAACGACCTCTTCAGCATCTTCGTGACGGGACCCCCTATCCTGCAGTCCTTGCTTAATGAGCTGAAATCATTATATCATAACAAACCCCGGAGAGGCTTATAGAGCGGGGAACAAAGCGCAGGGAGGGCAGGCTGATGGAGATCGAGGCAGTAAGGATCGAGATTCCTGAGGGATGCAACGTCATCCTCGGGCAGACTCATTTCATCAAGACCGCCGAGGACCTGTACGAGATAATGGCGACCACCGCACCACAGGCGGAGTTCGGCCTCGCGTTCACGGAGGCGTCAGGACCGTGCCTGATACGCACGGAGGGCAACGAGCCTTCACTGATCGAGCACTGCGTGAAGAACCTCGAGGCCGTCGGAGCAGGTCACGTCTTCTGCATACTGATGAGGAACGCCTTTCCCATCAGTGTACTCAACCGGATAAAGGACTGCCCGGAAGTCTGCAGGGTCTTCTGTGCCACGGCCAACCCCCTCGAGGTCATAGTCGCCGCCACCGGACAGGGCAGGGGGGTGCTCGGCGTGATCGACGGTGCATCGCCGAGAGGGGTCGAGGGTGATGAGGAGAAGGCAGCGCGGAAGGAGTTCCTGAGGAAGATAGGCTACAAGTTGTGATAAATCCGGCTGGAAGGGAGGCGGAATGGAGCCAGGGCTTAAATACGACGACAACGGGCTGATTCCGGCCATCGTACAGGATGCAGAGACGGGCGAGGTGCTGATGATGGCCTACATGAACGAGACCGCGCTCAGGAAGACCGTCGAGACCGGCTTCACCCACTTCTGGTCGCGGTCGCGGCGGAAGTACTGGAAAAAGGGGGAGACCTCGGGCCATGTACAGGAGGTGCGCGAGATACTCATCGACTGCGACGCCGACACGCTGCTCGTGAAGGTGGTGCAGCACGGCCCCGGCGCGTGCCACACAGGACACCGGAGCTGCTTCTACAGGAACATCTCGGGCGAGGAGGTCTCTCAAAAGGTCTTCTCTGAAGAGGAGGTCTATGGAAAGAAGGATAATTGAACGGCTCTACGCGGTGATACTGGAACGCAGGGCCGACCGCCGCGAGGACTCCTACACCTGCCGGCTCTTCCGGAAGGGAAAGGACGAGATACTGAAGAAGGTCGGCGAAGAGGCCGTCGAGGTGATACTCGCTGCAAAGGGACAGGGCAAGGAGCAGCTCGTCTATGAACTGTCGGACCTCCTCTACCACCTCCTCGTGCTGATGGCCGAGGAAGGAGTTACGCCAGAGGACGTATATGGAGAACTGGAGGCCCGCTTCGGCGTCTCCGGGCTGCGGAAGAGCGGCTCTCAGCACCCACCTGACAGCCCGGAAGGGACCTAAGCAGCCGAGGGCCTGAATGCGCGCAGGTGTAGCTGGATGGCCTTCCTCTCCTCCCACTCATTGAGAGTCGGGGTGTATACGGCGTCCACCAACCCGTCCGGCCCTATGCGCTCTATCATCTCTCCCATGGCGAACCCTATGGCGTCGAGTGTACGGAAGCGGTGCCTGAGCCTCATCTTGAGGTGGTTGTTTCCCACGACCCTCGGCCCCATGACCTCGAGGCCCTTTGTCCCGAGCACGGGTTCGGGGTTGCCGCACCCGAGGGGCTCGAGCAGGGACATCTCCCTCAAGAGGCCGAAGTTCACCTCATCAAGGCCTACGGCCGCGTCTATGGTCAGTGTGGGCACGAGGTCCTCTTCAGGAACACTCTCCGCCACGACGCGGTTAATCATCTCTTCGAACCTGTCGAGGTCGCGGGCGTTCAGCTTCAGGCCGGCCGCCTGCCTGTGCCCTCCGAAAGAGAGGAGCAGGTCCCTGCACATCGAGATGCCGGCATAGAGGTCGAACGGCGGTATACTCCTTGCCGAGCCCTTTGCGACCCCTTCCCTGACGTTGAAGACGAAGGCCGGCCTGTAGAAAGCCTCGGCAAGCCTTGCGGCGACAATGCCGACCACCCCCTCGTGCCACCCCTCGGAGGCGAGGACTATGGCACGGCCGTAACCCTTCTCCTTCAGCCTGGAGAGGGCCTCCCGGTGGATATCCTCCTCAATGGCCTGCCTCCTGAGGTTCAGCTCGTTGAGCCTTCCGGCAATGACGGCGGATTCGGCAGGGTCGGTCGAGAGGAGCAGCCTGACGACCTCCTGCGGACTCTCTATCCTGCCGGCGGCGTTCAGCCTTGGGATGACCGTGAAGGCGAGGCGGCCTGCGCTCACGGCCCTGCCGTTCAGTCCGGCCACGTCCTTGAGCGCCTTTATGCCGGGCCTGAGTCCCTCGGTGACGAGCTCGAGCCCGTGCCTCACTATGACCCTGCTCTCCTCGACGAGCGGTATCACGTCGCCGATGGTTCCGAGGGCTGCGAGGTCGAGCAGGTCCGCCGACGCGGCTGGACCGAGGAGGGCGGAGGCGAGCTTGTATGCAACGGCAGAGCCTGAGAGCTGAGGATGGTCGCCGCCGGAGAGCCTCGGGTTGACCACGGCGTCGGCCTCGGGCAGGACCGGGACGCCTGAGGCGTCGCGTACGGGCTCGTGATGGTCCGTGACGACCACTCCGATCCCGGCGGAGGCCGCGGCCCGCACAGCCTCCATTGAAGAGATGCCGCAGTCGACGGTGACGATCAGCCCTGCACCGATCCGCCTTGCATGTTCGACGCCAGGCGCATTGAAGCCGTAGCCGTGCACCAGGCGCTCCGGTATGAAGTGATACACCTCGGCACCGAGACGCCTGAGCGCACTCACCATGACGGCGGTACCGGTCAGCCCGTCTGCGTCATAGTCGCCGTGTACGAGTATCCTACGGCCGGCGCTGACAGCGCCGCGCACGACCTCCACCGCCTCTTTCATGCCGGGGAGTTCGAAGGGGTCGGAGAGGCGCTCCATTGCGGGGTCGAGGAAGGCCCTCACGTGCTCAGGTGTGCTGACCCCCCTGTTTATCAGTATCTGGGCGAATGCCTGAGAGACCGAAGCGGCCCTCGACAGGTATCTAACATAGTCCGGGTTGGTCCTCTGTACAAGCCACCTTCTATCAGGCATTCACGCTCCGCAGGTCTTCAATCAGCCGTGGTTCATGCTCGAAACAAGCCCGCCTACCCCTTCTTCCTGGCCGTCAGTGAACCGTCCTTCTTCCAGAGCAGCACTATAGGGCTTGCGACGAATACGGAGGAGTAGGTCCCGACGGCTATGCCCAGGATCATGGCGAGTGCGAAGTCGTGTATGACCTCGCCGCCGAAGAAGTAGAGCGCGCCTGCGGCAAGCAGTGTGGTGAGCGAGGTGATGATGGTCCTCGAGAGGACCTCGTTTATGCTCTTGTTGATCACCTGCTCCACCGGTTCCTTGGTGATGAACCTCAGGTTCTCCCTTATGCGGTCGAACACGACCACCGTGTCAGTCAGCGAGTAACCTGCGATGGTCAGGAGCGCGCTGACGAGAATCAGGTTTATCTCCTTGCCCATGAGGTCGAAGAGCCCGAGCACCACGAGCACGTCGTGAAAGGTGGCTGCAGTGGCGCCTACGCCGAACCTGAACTGGAACCGCCAGGCGATGTAGATGAGGATGAATATGGTGGCGAGCACTATGGCCCATATCGCGTCGCGCCTCAACTTGGCCCCGACCTTGGGTCCGATCTCGGTCGTGGAGTCGACCGTGAGCGTGTTGTCCTTGAAGCCGTTCCTCAGGGTCGTCACTATCTGTTCCGAGAGCCCGCCGAGCTTCTCCTGGCTCTTCTTTATACGGATGAGGACCTTGTTCACCGTGGGGAAGTCTTGAAGGTCGAAGTCCTTGATGCCGCCTGCCTCCAGCACGTCCCTCACCTGCTGGAGTTTCACGGGCTTTTCGAACTTTATCTGCACTGCCGTTCCGCCGGCGAAGTCTATGCCGAGGTTGGCGGAGCCGGTCACCAGGTGATAAACGGCCGTAAACCCCAGCAGGAGGAGGACGCCCGAGACGACGATCGTGATCTTCCGCAATCCCATGAAGTCGATATCTGTCTTCCTGATTATCTCTATCATATGCTCAGCTTCCTGACCTCCCTTCTCGAGTTTATGATATCGAACACCGTCTTGGTGCCGACGAGCGCGGTAAAGAGGTTTATGAGCACGCCGAGGAAGAGGGTCACGGCGAACCCCTTTATCGGGCCGGTTCCGAACTGGTAGAGAACGGCCGCGGTGATGAGCGTGGTGATGTGTGCATCGACTATGGTGATGAAGGCCTTGTCATAGCCGGAGTCCACGGCCGCTCTCGGGGTCTTGCCGGCCCTGAGCTCCTCCCTCATCCTCTCGAACATCAGGACGTTCGAGTCCACGGCCATCCCTATGGCGAGCACTATGCCGGCCATGCCCGGGAGCGTGAGAGTGGCGTTGAGGGCGGCCATGGCGCCAAGGAGGAGCACGACGTTGAGCACCATGGCAAGGTCTGCTATGAGGCCGGACACCTTGTAGTAGAAGGCCATGAAGGCTACCACGAGGAGCACGGCTATCACCCCGGCCTTCTTCCCTGCCTCGATGGAGTCCCTGCCGAGGGACGGCCCCACGGTGACGTTCTGGATGAGCTTTACCGGTGCGGGCAGTGCACCGGCCTTGAGCACGATGGCGAGGTCTTTGGCATCATCAAGCGAGAACGCGCCCGTTATCTGCGCGTTGCCGCCCGCTATCCGCTCCTGTATGACGGGTGCGGAGTAGACATTGCCGTCGAGTATTATTGCAAGGCGCTTCTTCACGTACTTGCCGGTGATCTCTTCGAATATCTTCGCGCCCGTGCTGTTGAACGTCAGGGAGACATAGGGTTCGTTGAACCTCTGGTCTATCGCGACCCTCGCCTCTGCAAGGAGGTCGCCCGACAGGAGCACCTCCTTCTTCAGCAGAAAGGGCCTCTTGAAGACCTCGCCGGTCTCCTTGTTCTGTATCCGCTGAAACAGGATGACGTCGTCGTCAGGTATCCGGTCCTTGAACTTCTCGATCACCTCGTCTTCCTCACCGGGCTTGACCCTGAACGGAAGCTCGGCGGCCACCGGAGACTCGTCATCGACGAGCATGAACTCGAGCTGCGCGGTCTTGCCTATCAGCTCGACAGCCCTCTTCGGATCCTTGTAGCCGGGCAGCTGGACGACGATCTCGTTTTCGTCCTGGCGGTGGATGACGGGCTCTGCCACGCCGAACTGGTCGACCCTGTTGCGGATGGTCTCGAGCGCCTGCTCGGTGGCGTTGTCGCGTATCCTCTTCGCCTCAACAGGGGATATCCGGAAGGCGAGGGCCTCGCCGGAGGGGACGACCTCGAGGTTTGCGTATGCATCCTCAACCGCACGCCTTATCTCGGGCGTATCCGGCGAGATCTTTATCTGCAGGCCTTCGGCCTTCACCTCCACGCCTGGATTCTCTTTCTCCAGGATGTCCTTCAGCCTCTGGGCGATCCTCTCCGTGGTTATCTCCACCGCCCTGTCACCGTCCACCTCGAAGACGAGGTGAATGCCGCCCTGCAGGTCGAGGCCGAGCGCAATGCCGCGGTTCGGCATGTTCTCCTGCCACCACTCGGGCATGTACTTGAACGCCGGGGTGTTCGGAAGAAAGAATACGATGGCAAGAACCACGGTGCCGGCGATGAGGGCCACTTTCCACCTGATATTCTTCATCTATCCTCCTTACGCCATTCTTGTATTGTTGATCACGAGCTTGAACTCCGTGCCGAGCACCTTTGCCGCCCTGCGGCAGGAGGTCATCCTCGACAGGAATATCTCGAAGTACTCGATGACCTGGGACATCCTGGTGTCGATGACGAGGGAGAGGGTTATCAGCTTCTGCTCGGGCTCTATAATGAGTTCAGACTCTGTCGCGGCATAGTTGACCCTGTCGTGTATGTCCTCCGTGACCATCGAGGGGTTTCTAACCCTGCTGCGGTGGACGTCGGACTTGTCTGCTATCAGGAGTGCCGCTGCCACTTCATCCGGTATCGAACCCTCGTCCTCCTCGTGTATCACTATGGCCGTCATGATCCTCGTTATGTCCACGAGGTCGAACCCGACCTCTTCGAGCACCTCCTTGGCCAGGAGCGCCCCCATCTTGTGGTGCATCTTCCTGCCAAGCAGGTTTCCGATGTCGTGCAGAAAGCCCGCTGCAGCTGCGAGCTTTGCACTCCTTTCGGGATAGGAGAGCCTCTTCAGTATCCTGTAGGCCGTCTTCGAGACGATACCGCAGTGCCTGAGCCCATGCTCTGTGTAGCCGATACTGTCGAGGTATCTGTCTGCTTCTTCTATATAGAGACGGGCCCTCTGATTGTCGAGGAGCCTCTCTATATCCGGCTCAGTCTTCTTCTGCAGTGGACCTGACGGCTGCAATATATGCCTTTCCAAGCTTGATCTTAACGTTCTCGGCGACCTTGACCGTGACGGTACTCTCACCGACGGAGTCCACCACCCCGTATATGCCGCCGCTCGTTATCACCTTGTCTCCCTTCTTCAGCGCCGCCACCATCTCCCTGTGCTGCTTCGCCTTCTTCTGCTGGGGCCTTATGAGCAGGAAATAGAATATGGCGAATATGATTATCAAAGGCAAGACGTTCGCAAATACCGCCTGCGGCCCTCCCTCTGCTCCACCCTGAGGGGCCGGGGCCATCGCCCACGCTATGGAATCAAACATTTCCACCTCCACGATATTATTCTCGACTTGACGGCGAGACCGTACCGCGATCGGGTACGTTTGCCGGTTTTTGAGTCTAAATATAGTACCTGTTTCAAACCATTTTATCAAGGTCACCCGAAGGCCCGGCGTCGGCGCGGCCTGCAGAGGGGTGTTTCCTTGACTTTTTCCCCTGATCACGGTTATGTTTATTAACTATGCCGGGGAACTACAAGGATACGCTGAACCTGCCACAGACCGCCTTCCCCATGAAGGCCGACCTCGCCCGCAGGGAGCCCGAGATGCTCAGGTTCTGGCAGGAGCGGCGGATATACACGAAGCTGCAGGAGAAGAACAGGGAGGGAAGGCCCTTCATCCTGCATGACGGCCCTCCGTACGCGAACGGCCACATACACATGGGGCATGCCCTCAACAAGGTCCTCAAGGACATAATCGTTAAGTACAAGAGCATGAGGGGCAGTTATGCGCCGTTCGTTCCCGGCTGGGACTGCCACGGCCTGCCCATAGAGCTGCAGGTGGACAAGAACCTCGGCAGCAAGAAGCACACGACACCTGTAATCGAGAAGCGCAGGCTCTGCAGGGAGTATGCCGGCAGGTTCGTCGACATTCAGAGGGAGGAGTTCATGAGGCTCGGCGTGTTCGGGGACTGGGAGACTCCCTACCTCACCATGTCTTACGACTACGAGGCATCCATAGCAAGGGAGTTCGGCAGGTTCGTGAGAGAGGGCTATGTGTACAAGGGCAAGAAGCCCGTGCACTGGTGTCCCTCTTGTATGACCGCACTGGCCGAGGCCGAGGTCGAGTATGCCGAGAAGGTCTCCACCTCCGTCTATGTCAGGTTCAGGGTCTCGGAACAGGATGCAAGGGGAATCGTTCCGGATGGCGATCTGTACTTCATCATATGGACAACCACTCCTTGGACCCTCCCGGCCAACCTCGCCCTCGCGGTCAATGCCGACGTGGAGTACTCGGTCGTGGAGTCCGGAGGCGACTATTACGTAGTCGCTGCGGACCTCGCTGAACGGACGGCGGAGAAGCTCGGCATAAAGGGCCGAACCGTCAAGGTGCTCAAGGGCGGAGAGCTCGAGGGCGTCAAGGCGAGGCACCCGTTCATCGAGAGGGACTCGGTCGTCATAACAGGCGACTTCGTGACGACCTCGGAGGGGACGGGCATCGTCCACATAGCTCCGGGCCACGGTGAGGACGACTACATCGCCGGTATGAAGTACGGCCTCGATATACTGACCCCGGTGGACGACCGCGGGAGGTTCACGACCACCGAGGCCGGACTCGAGGGAATGTTCGTCTTCAAGGCCAACGAGCACATCATAGAGCTGCTCAGGAAACGCAACGCACTCCTCGGCTCCGAGGACCTCACCCACTCCTACCCGCACTGCTGGAGGTGCAAGAAGCCCGTGATCTTCAGGGCGACCCCCCAGTGGTTCATATCTGTAGAGCACAGGGGGCTGAGGGGTTCGTGCCTCGAGGAGATAGAGCGTGTGGAGTGGATACCGAAGTGGGGAAAGGAGCGCATACGGGGTATGGTCGAGCGGAGGCCGGACTGGTGCATCTCTCGCCAGAGGGCGTGGGGAGTGCCGATAGCACTGATCTCCTGCAGGGAGTGCGGGGATTTCGTGAGGGACGAACGCATACTCGATGCCGTCGTCGACCTCTTCGCCCGAAGGGGCGCGGATGCTTGGTTCGAGGCAGGTGTGAGCGAGATCACCGGCGAAGGCTACCGGTGCCCCTCCTGCGGCAGCGGCGACCTCGTGAAGGAGACGGACATACTGGACGTATGGTTCGACTCGGGTGTCAGCCACGCTGCCGTGCTCGAGGCCGACGGCCGCCTGAGGTGGCCGGCCGACTTGTACCTCGAGGGGAGCGATCAGCACAGGGGATGGTTTCAGAGCTCGCTCATCGCCTCAGTGGCCACGCGTGAGCGCGCACCGTACGACGTCGTGCTCACCCATGGATTCGTCGTGGACGGCCGCGGCAAGAAGATGTCGAAGTCGCTCGGAAACGTGATCTCCCCAAAGGACATAATCAAGAAGAACGGGGCCGAGATATTGAGGCTCTGGGTCTCTGCAGAGGACTACAGGGACGACATCCGCCTCTCCGGAGAGATCATAACGCGCCTCACCGAGGCATACAGGAAGATAAGGAACACCGCCAGGTTCATTCTCGGAAACCTCTACGACTTCGACAACCAGGACCACTCGGGAGACCTCATAGAGATAGACAGGTGGGCGCTCAACAGGCTGCAGGGCCTCGTCAGGCGGGTTACGGAGGCATACGAGAGGTTCGACTTCCACGAGGTCTTCCACACGATATACAACTTCTGCGTGGTCGACATGAGCTCATTCTACCTCGACATACTGAAGGACAGGCTGTACACCTCGGCCCCTGACTCAGCCGAACGCAGGGCGGCTCAGTGGACCATGCACCGGATACTCGACACGATGACGAGGCTCATGGCGCCGGTGATATCGTTCACTGCAGAGGAGGTCTGGCAGTTCATGCCGGGAGACAAGCCTGAGAGCGTCTTCCTCAGCGATTTTCCGGCAGTCGACGGGCGCTTCATCGACGAGGAGCTCGACGAGAGGTGGAAGGGCCTCATAGAGGTGCGGAACGTCGTCAACAAGGCGATCGAACTGAAGAGGGCCGAGAAGGCCATAGGGAACTCCCTCGAGGCGAAGCTGGGCATCTTCGCCGACGAGGCTCGGCTGGCGCTGCTCAGGGCCTACGAGGACTTCCTGCCCTCGCTCTTCATCGTCTCGCAGGCCCATACAGGCGGATACGCGGATGCACCCGAGGGGGCCTACAGGGATGAGGAGACCCCCGGCCTGGCAGTGGTGGTCGAGCATGCCGACGGCGCAAAGTGCCTCCGCTGCTGGAACTGGTCGGTCACGGTCGGAAACTTCGCAGACGCTCAGGAGGTCTGTCAGCGGTGCTACCACGTGCTGAAAAGCCTGCACTGATCTATTTCATCATATCACTCGCAGTCCTCGGACTCGACCAGTTGACGAAGCTGCTCATCGTCAGGTTCGTCCACCCGTACGAGAGCATACAGGTGCTGCCTTTCCTGCGGATCGTCAGTGTCAGGAACCCCGGTGCCGCCTTCGGCATGTTCAAGGGACTCGGTCCGGCCTTCCTCATAATCGTCTCCATCGCAGCAGTCGCGGTAATCTCCTACATGATCGTAAAGGGAAAGGACGACAGGCTCTCGCTCTCGCTCATCCTGGGCGGTGCACTCGGGAACCTCGCAGACAGGATCAGGCTCGGTCATGTGGTCGACTTCATAGACGTCTATGCCGGAAGGTACCACTGGCCCGCCTTCAACACGGCGGACTCCGCACTCACCCTCGGCATAGCGCTGCTCTTCTACAGGAGTGTGACACGGAAGGGGTCTCACCGCCCATCCGAAGGTGATGCGGCATCAGGGACGCGCGGCCGCTGAGCCCTCACCGGCTTACACGTCCGCGAGTATGATATCCTCGAGCCTCCTCTTCGGCACATGGTGCACGCCGTCATCGTCGCGCCAGTACTTTATGCTCCCATCCTCGGGTATCTCTTCCAAGACGATCTCCTCCTTCGGCTTTCCTATGGCCAGAACGAGGAGTATCTCGAACCTCTCGGGTATGCCGAGCAGCTCCCTGAGCCTGTTCCTGTCGATGGAGCCCACTATGCACCCGCCGAGTCCCCTCTCGGTGGCGCCCAACATGATGCTCTGGGCCGCTATGCCGTGGTCGCACCAGCAGTTTATGCTTATCTCGGAATCCCCCAGGACGACGATGTAGGCCGACGGCCGCTCGCCCTCGGCCGGGCCGGGCCAGTCCTTCAGGTAGGCCGCCCATGCAAGGCACGAGAATATCTTGTCGTTCTTCTCAGGGTCTGCCGACAGGATATACTTGAGCGGCTGGAGGTTCCCGGCCGACGCCGAAAGCCTTGCAAGGTCGACGAGTCCCTTCAGGGTCTCCTCCGAGACCGCCTCTTCCTGGTGGAAACGCCTGCAGCTGCGTGTCTTCCTGATCAAGTCCTCGATCATCTCTCCCTCCGTCGTCCCTCACGTGAAAAATCAAGGGACATTCACCGTTATCTCGGGGCAGGTGGTTCCCCGCCGGACCTCTCCGTCGTATAGGCTGAATTATAACTTATTCTGCACGTTTCTTACGACTGGTCAGGCACATGCCGGAGCACTTGTCATTGCCGGACCCTCTCTGCTAAACTCGAACTAATCGGCTTCGCCGCCTTCTCAAATGGAGGAAGCCCGGGGCGGATGCAGCGCCGCGGAAAATACCAGAAAGCAGGGGGGATGATGATGAGGGAGATCAGGAGGATCGGTATCATAACGTGCGGAGGGGACTGCGGCGGGCTGAACGCCGTTGTCAAGTCGGTCACCCAGACGGCCCACAGCCTCGGGGTCGAGACCCTCGTGATACCAAATGGTTATGCCGGCCTCTACAACCTGATAGACATGGAATCACCGGTCGTCCTCACGCCGGCGAGGGTCGACAGCATCGATGCAAACCTCGCCGGGTCCGAGGCCGGCCACTCGAGGGTGAAGATATCCAAGATAAAGGATCCGGACAAGTACACGAAGATCAAGGACGGCCTGAGCAAGTTCAGCATAGACGGCCTCGTGATCAGCGGAGGCGACGATACCGGCTCGGTCATGGTCGACCTGGCCGAGCGCGGCATATCGTGCGTGCACGTGCCCAAGACCATGGACCTCGACCTGCAGCCCTACAGCGTCGGAGGCGACTCCTCATTGAACAGGATCGCCCGCTTCACCGAGGAACTGAAGACCACGGGGCTGAGCCACAACCGCATAATGATCGTGGAGGTCTTCGGCAGATACGTGGGTCACACCGCCTTCAGGGGCGGAATCGGGGCCGAGGCCGACTGCATCCTCATACCCGAGATACCGGTCGACTTCGACGTGGTCTACAGGCACATGAAGAAGATGTACATGCAGAGGGTCGAACGCAGCGACGTGAGGGCCGGCACATACACCATAGTCGTCTCCGAGGGTATCACGGATGCGAGCGGCAAACACATCTATGACGAGACGGCAGGCGTCGACGCCTTCGGACACAAGAAGCTCTCGGGCGCAGGAAGGTATGTGAGGAGGCAGCTCGAACAGAGGATGAACAGCGACCCAGAGATCAAGGACTTCATGAAGAAGAAGGGGTTCTATGTCCCCGGTGTGTACGAGCTGCCCGAGATACGAGAGGTGATACCAGGTCACCTCGTGAGATCGGGACACAGCTCGGCCTTTGACGTGAATTTCGGCAAGGAGGCCGGGGCCGCAGCCGTCAGGCTCCTCCTCGAGGGGATCGACGGCGTGACGGTGGTGAAGGTACGCGGCCCTAAGGTATACTACATGCCGACAAAGGAGGCGATCAAGCAGAGGCCGGTCGACCTGAACGTGGTCGCCCTGTTCGAACAGCAGGGGATATGCTTCGGCAGGGAACCCAGGCAGTACGAGGCCGACTTCATTGCCGTGGAGGGGGAACTCGAGAGGCACATCTGAGGCGGCAGGCCCTCCCCGGGCTCACCGGTCCTGCTGCCGGCAGCCGTACAGGTTGCCGTAACGGTTCAGGTGCACCTTCTCATGCTGCAGTTCCTCGGCGCCGTGCGGAGGCTTCTCCTCGCCGGGATACCCTATCGCTATGATCGATTCCACCCTGAGGTTCCCCGGAATGCCCAGGACGGCCGAGACATTCTCCTCAGCGGTGTTGTCCTTCTCGTCCACCCTCTTCCTGATCTGTATCCAGCAACTCCCGAGGCCGAGAGACTCTGCCGCAAGGTGTATGAATATGGAGGCGATCGAGGCATCCTCGATCCAGACGTCGCACCTGTCGGGGTCGGCGCATACGACCACAGCGAGCGGGGCGTTCTTCAGGAACGAAGCGCCGTGCCTCTTGGACCTCGAGAGCCTGTCGAGCAGGTCCCTGTCCGTCACCACGATGAACTCCCACGGGTTCAGGCCCCTTGATGAAGGTGCGCGGAGCGCGGCCTCCATGATGAGGCCGACCTTCTCTGCCTCCACCTCCCTGTCGAGAAACCTCCTGATGCTCCTCCTCCTGCGGACAAGCTCCAAGAACACAGCTAACCTCCCTCGTCAAAGACCGTGCTTCAGACTCTCCTGTTGTACTTCACGGCGTTTCCCCTCGACAGTGCCACTGGGTACCTCTCCTCGTTGATCTCCATCTTCTTGAGGACCTCCTCCTCGATATCGATACCCAGCTCGTCGGCCAGCCTTGCAAGGTAGATGAAGACATCGGCGATCTCTTCACCGACAGGCGCCAGATCCCGCTCGGAACCGGCGATCCTCCTCGACTCTTCCTCTGTGAGCCACTGGAAGAGCTCGAGCACCTCTGCGGCCTCGGCACAGAGCGCCATCGCGAGGTTCTTGGGGCTGTGAAACCGCTCCCAGTCCCTCTCACCGGCGAATTCCCTGAGCCTCCTCTGTATCCCCTTCACATCCACTGCACTCACCTCTCTGGATCAGGCACTCCGTATCACGATCACCGCCGGCCAGCCGCACGGCCTTCCATTCTGTACATGCAGCCGGCCCTGCCACGGATACCCGCAGGCATCCTATTCTAAGCACCATCCACCTTCCCTGTCAATCGCCCTCAACTGTAGCAGATACCCGGTGGAGCAGTTGCAGGTCCCCGTGCGTCAGACTGAGAACACCCCTGTCGGGGAGTAGCGGCAGGCCGTATGGAGGACGAGTTCCGGGCCGACGATCCTGCGGTGCGTGCTGAGCGCGATGCCGGGGAGGTTGTTGTTCTCCGAGAGATGCACGAGGCAGGCCCACCTCAGGCGGGCGGCGTCGGCAAGGAGCTCGGCTGCCTCGATGTTGGACAGGTGGCCCGAGGGGCCGCTTATGCGCTCCTTCAGGTATGCCGGGTATGGCCCGCCTGCGAGCATCCCGGGGTCGTAGTTGCTCTCGATGAATACCGCGTCGAGGGAGGCGACGACCCTGTCCAGCCCGTCGAACATGTGCCCGAGGTCTGCGAGGATGCCGAGGCGCTTGTTGCGCGCAGAGACCACGAATGCAGCCCCGTCTGCACCGTCGTGCGGGGTCGGCACCGCCTCGACGGAGACCTCGCCGAAGCGGATCAGCCCGTCCGACCGGAAGTGACGCACGTCATCGAGCCTGCCGAGCCTGTGCCTCTTTGATGCGGCCTCGAGGGTCTTCGGCGTTATGTAGATGGGCAGTCCGTACTTCCTCTGGTACACGCCGGCATGGCATACATGGTCGGAGTGGTCGTGGGATATGATCACGGCATCGACCCGCCTGATCTCCCGCCCGTACGCCGCGAGCCTCTGCTCCGCCTGCACGCCGCTTATGCCTGCATCGAAGAGCAGGCTCACGCCGCAGGTCTCGACATATATGCAGTTTCCGTTGCTTCCCGACTGTAGAGATATTGCAATCATAATTGTGCGGTCCGGGGTCCCGTCGATGACAGGACCCCGGGATGCCTTCTTAACGACGCCCCCCTTTGAAACCTGTTTCGAGGGCGATGCAGAGCGATCCGTGCGGGAGTCTCACGGCATGGCGCAGACGTCGTCGATCCAGAATTCCTGGCCGCCGATCCTAAGCCTCTGGACAGGACCGGTGAGGACGAGCGTGCCGGTCTTGCCTCCCGGCACAGGGGCCGAGGTTACGACAACGCTGACACCGCCGATCAGCACGGGAGCACCCGCGAGTTCGCCTGCGTATACCGGTACGGGCTGCCCGTTGACGCTGAGGTTCTCGATGCCTCCGAGGTCGAGGTACCGGAGCTCCACCCTCGCCACAGAGAACCCGACACCGCTGAAGTCGAACTCGAGGTTGATGTTGTTGGTCCGGATGGTCTGGCCCGTGCCGAACGGAATCGGCGGAGGCTCGATGCGCGCTTCATTGAATGTGCCGCCTCCGCTCACCCAGCGGAAGTTATGGACGGACATCTTTATCCCGTTGGCAGTCAGCACCACGCTCCCCGGCGCCGTGCCCACCGGAGCGCCGTAGACCGTGCCCGAAGGCGGCGGCTGACCAAAGCCGATGCATGCCGCTCCCGACGCCCCCGAGAGCAGGAACTCCCTGACATTGTTGTTCTCGTTCGACTCCTTCACCATCCCCTTGGGATCCACGAGCACCGTGATCTTGTACACGTTGCCGAGGTAGTCGTTGTCCGGGTGTGCAAGCGGTGCAAAGTCCGCATTCAGCACCACTGAGGCCCCCTTTGCAAGACCGGGAACACTGTACCTGAGCTGAGGTCTGTGATTCGGGGACACGGGGTTTTCGTCACCGTTGAAGTAGACCATGAAGTTTCCCGCATCCTTGTTCCCCACATTGGCAATCTCCGCCGTCGCCTTCTTGTCGGTCGCATTCCACATCACGTCAAGATTCTTTACAACCAGGTCCGGCGCGCACCCTGCCAGTACCGCCGCCAGGACCAGGACGAACAATCCAAGTTTCGGCATCTTCATGTTCCCTCCTTGGTAATCGGGTTAGCAATCCCAAAACGCACCTACCAAACAGCCACGCGGGCTCAAGGCCCGCGCTGACGCCTCACTCCCATCACCCCCCTCTCTGCAGCATCATCCGCCCGGGTCATATCAGGCTCGACGGCGGACGGCCGCGCAATATACACCCGCACCGTTCCTGCAGAACCGGCACGGCACAAACCCCTTACAGTGTCAGGTCGAACTACGACCCTTCCCGACCATATCGAGCAGTTCCCCGTAACTGATGGTCCTGACACCGAGGCTCCGGGCCTTCTCGAGCTTCGACCCCGGAGACTCACCGACGATGAGACAGTCGGTACTCCTTGAGACCGCAGAGGAGACGTGGCCGCCCAAGTCTTCGATCATCGCCTCCACCTCCCTGCGGGGCCTCGGCAGTGTACCGGTGATCACGAACGTGAGGCCCTCGAGCGGCCGGCCCTTCTTCCTGCCTCCCTCGAAGTCCGGATTGGATATCTCGAGCCCGAGGGACTTGAGGGTCTCGAGTGTCCGGATGTTTTCCGGATCGCTGAAGAAGTCGGACACGGAGCGGGCGATCTTCTCGCCCATCTGCTTTATGCCGGCAATCCTGTCGGGACTCACGTTGTAGAGGTCCTCGAGGCCCCTGAAATGCCTGGCGAGGAGCTTTGCTGCATATTCGCCCACGTGGAGTATGCCGAGGGCGTAGAGGAACCTTGCAAGCGTCGTCTTCTTGCTCCTCTGGACTGCGTCGATGAGGTTCTGTGCCGACTTCTCGGCGAACCTCGGCAACTCCAGGAGGTCCTCCTTCTTCAGCCTGTATATGTCTACGAAGTGCCTTATGAGGCCCCTCGAGTAGAGGAGTTCCACGTTCTTCTCGCCGAGACCCTCGATATCCATCGCGGCCCTCGATGCAAAGTGCCTGATCCTCTCTTGGACCTGGGCAGGGCAGTTGATGCCGACACACCTGAAGGCGACCTCTCCCTCCTCCCGCACAACCCTCGCGCCGCACACCGGACACTTGTCGGGCACGGCCGGCGGCCTCTCCCTTCCGGTCCTCTTCTCTTTTATCACCATCACGACGTGGGGGATGACGTCACCGGCCCTTTCGACGACCACGGTATCCCCCACCCGTATGTCCTTACGCTCGATCTCGTCCCAGTTGTGCAGCGTGGAGCGGGAGACGGTGACGCCGCCGATCCTGACGGGCTCGAGCACGGCGACCGGCGTTATCACGCCTGTCCTGCCGACACTCGGTATGATCTCCCTTATCCTCGTCGTACCCTGATGGGCCGGGAACTTGTAGGCCACGGCCCAGCGCGGCTCGCGTGTCTTGACGCCGAGTGCCCGCTGCAGTTCGAAGTCGTTCACCTTGACTACTGCACCGTCGGTCTCGAAGGGAAAGCCCTGCCTCGCCTCCTCTATCTCCTTGATGACCGCGATGACCCGGTCGATCCCCTGAGCAAGCCTCACGATTGCAGGCACCGGGAACCGGGCCTTTCCGAGCCAGCCGATGAACTCCCACTGGCTCCTGAACGCAACCCCCTTCACCGAGCCCACCCCGTAGCAGGCGAGGTGGAGCCTCCGGGAGGCCGTAATCGAGGGGTCGAGCTGCCGCACCGAGCCTGCTGCGGCGTTTCTCGGGTTTGCAAAGAGGGGCTCCCCCTTCTGCTCCCGTTCGCGGTTGAGTGCCTCGAACTCCTCTATGTCCATGTAGACCTCTCCGCGTATGTCGATCTCTTCGGGAACCTCCCCGACCCCCTCGATCTTCAGGGGTACGGACCGTATGGTCCTGATGTTCTGCGTGACATCCTCGCCGACATAGCCGTCACCCCTGGTGGAGGCCCTCAGCAGTATTCCCTCCCTGTAGGTCAGCTCGATCGCCAGGCCGTCGTACTTGGGCTCCACCGTGTATTCGATCTCCTCGTCGGTGCCGAGGAACCTCCTGACCCTGGCGTCGAACTCCCTCACATCCTCGTGCGAGAAGGCATTGTCGAGAGAGAGCATGGGTTCGGTATGCCTCACCTTCTCGAACTTGTCAAGGGGCGGTGCCCCGACCCGGCGGGTCGGAGAGTCGGGCAGCACGAAGCCGTATTCCTCCTCGAGCTTCTTCAGGCGCAGGAAGAGGCGGTCGTACTCCTCGTCGGAGATGACCGGGGAGTCGAGGACATAGTAGCGGTAGCAGTGGTAGTTGAGCTCCCTGACGAGCCTCTCCATCTCCTGCCTGATCTCCGGTGGAACCTTCCGCGGCACTGCATCCTCCCTGGGCCGAGCCCTTGTCAGGGCCTTCTCCGTCCATTATAGGGGATTACGAGGAGCCCCTGCAACACGGCGCTCCGCTGCAGCCTTCAAGCCGATCAGCCTGAAATTATGATATAATCACACAATGTCCGTCGATACCTCCGGCATAGGGGCCTACTTCGAGGTAGACGGTCCGCTCGCCTCCTGTTTCGCCAACTACGAGGACCGGCCGCAGCAGATCGAGATGGCCACAGCCGTGATGAACGCACTCTTGGAGGAGAGGCACCTGATCGTGGAGGCGGGCACCGGTGTGGGCAAGAGCCTCGCATACCTCATCCCACTGATAGAGCATTTCAGCGCCGGAGGCGACTCGGAGAGGGCCGTCGTCTCCACGTACACGAAGGCCCTGCAGAGGCAGCTTGTGGAGAACGATCTCCCCTTCCTGAAGGAGAACCTCTTTCCCGAGCTGAGGTTCACACTCTGCCTCGGCAGCGAGAACTACCTCTGCCTCAGGAGGCTCGGCATCGCCAGGCAGCACGGCCTGTTCGAGGCCGGCGAGGAGGCAGGGCTCACCGAACTCGTCTCCTGGGCCGGAGTGACCGCCACAGGGCTCTACATGGAGGTCGCCCTGCCGATGAGCCTCTGGTCAAAGGTCTGCAGGGAGTCCGACCTCTGCCACGGGCGGGACTGCCGATTCCACGAGGGATGCTTCTATCAGAAGGCGAAGGCCCTGGAGAGGAAGAGCAGTATCCTCGTGACGAACCACCACCTCTTCTTCGCGAACATGGCGTCCGGGTGGAACGTGCTTCCGGCGTTTCAGGCGGTCGTCTTCGACGAGGGCCACGAGATCGAGCGCGTGGCGTCGGACTACCTCGGTGTGGAGGTCTCGAACACGCGCCTCAACCACCTGCTCAACTCCATACACAGCCCCCGCAGGAAGGGGATACTCCTGAGGACGGGCATGCTCGACGCAGGCAGGCTGTCCGAGGTCGCCGCCCTCACGGACAGGGTGAGACAGCAGGGCGAACGCTTCTTTGCAAACATATCCGGATGGCTCGAGGGCCGGAAGTCGGCACGCGTCAGGGAGAAGGGCCGGTTCGTCGACATAATCACCGAACACCTCGACGCCCTGAGGCAAGAGATGGGCTGCCTGGCCGACGGAGCCGCTGACGAGGAGCTCAAGAGGGACCTGAGGGCACTCGAAGAGAGGTGCAGGGCGTTTGTCCAGTCCCTACGGATCACGGTCGACCAGGAACTCGAGGGCTATGTCTACTGGGCCGAGACGGACGGCCGGAGGTCGAGGCTGGTTGCAACCCCCGTGGAGACCGGGAGCATACTCAGGGAACACCTCTTCGACGTCGTCAGCCCCGCGGTCATCACCTCGGCAACCCTCTCGGTCCGGGATTCATTCTCCTACGTCTCCGGAAGGCTCGGCCTCGAGGGGACGCGGACCCTGTCGCTCTCGTCTCCGTTCAACTACAGGGAGAACGTCCTGCTCTACATCCCCCGTGACATCGCGGACCCGCGGGACGATGAATACATCCCCCAGGTCTCTGCGGAGATCGAGCGTATACTGGCGGTCACCGGCGGAAGGACCCTCGTGCTCTTCACGAGCTACGGCATGATCGAGCAGGTGCTGAGGATGTCCTCACTCGGAGGCCTGAGGGTGCTGAGGCAGGGCGAGGCCGACAGCTTCAGCCTCATCGAGGCGTTCAAGGCCATGGACAACTCAGTGCTCTTCGGCACGTACACGTTCTGGCAGGGCATAGACATACCCGGAGACGACCTCAAGTGCGTGGTGATCACCAAGCTGCCCTTTGCAGTCCCCTCCGACCCTGTAGTTGAGGCAAGGATGGAGTCCCTGTCCGCACAGGGGAAAGACCCGTTCTATGAATTCCAGGTGCCCCAGGCCGTCATCACCTTCAAGCAGGGCTTCGGCAGGCTCGTCAGGACGGCCACGGACAGCGGTATAGTGGCGGTGCTCGACCCGAGGATAAGGAGGAAGGCATACGGCAGGGCGTTCATCGACTCCATCCCGGACGTGGAGGTCACGTCGGACTTGGAGGCGCTGAAGCGCAAGCTGGTCTGTACCGAAAGCGGCTGAGGAGGGGGTACCCGCCGGCAGGGAATGCGCGGTCTCATCAGCAGGTGAGGTGGAGTGCTGCAGCCACACGCCTCCCCCTGCAATCGTTGAATGCCTTCACCGCCGAGGCGGTCTTCCCTGCGACAACCTCGATCCCGAGCCTCTCGAGCTCCTCTCTCAGCCCGAGGGGCACCTTCATCGCGCCCGAGTAGCCCTGCCCGATGATCAACACCTCCGGCCTCTCCCCGAGCACCTCCGAGAGGTCCTCCATCTGCAGCAAGTGCCCCTGCCTGCGCCACCACGGAGAGACCACACGCTGAGGAAGAATGAGCACGTCAGAGGTGTAGGTCTCGCCGTCGATCACTATCCGGCCGAAAGAGTAGGAGTCGACATGCATACGTCAATTCTACCACGTTTCACACTCTTTTTCATCACTCGAACGGGCCTTCACGATCAGCGTGTTCCACGGCCAAGGCGCCTGGAATCCATATCTCTTCCCGCGGCGTGCAGCCCCCTCTTTTGCGGTTTTGGCACTGAAAATGTTAAAGTTCTATGACAAGGGCCTGTTCCGCATCGGGCACAGCATGAGGCATTGTCCTCCTGACCGCCGGGTCCGGTAAGATGGAGAGACTTCACCCTATGGGAGGGGCCGGCTCGACTGCCGGTCTTGGTTGAAAGATTCCTGTCTTGAAGGTGCCTGCTATAAATAAATACCTGCACGATATCGAGGAAGAATGCGGTGTCTTCGGTGTATACGGCCACCCCGAGGCAGCCAACCTCGCGTACCTCGGCCTGTACGCCCTGCAGCACAGGGGGCAGGAAGGGGCCGGCATCTGTTCATCCGACGGCAAGCAGCTGCACATCGAGAAATCTATGGGCCTCATCGCCGACATCTTCACCGAGAAGAGGCTGAGGAGGCTTCCCGGATACATAGCCATAGGCCACAACCGCTATTCCACGGCCGGCAGCAGCTCACTGAAGAACGTCCAGCCGCTCGTGGCAAACTTCTCCCTCGGCACGATAGCGATCGCCCACAACGGCAACCTCGTCAATGCCGCAGAACTGAGGGGGAGACTCGAAGAGGAGGGGGCGATATTCCAGTCCTCCTCGGACAGTGAGGTCATAGTCCACCTGACGGCCCACAGCCGCGGTGATTCCTTCAAGCAGCGCCTCGTGCAGGCCCTTCAGGAGGTCTCGGGTGCCTTCAGCCTCCTCGTCATGAGGGAGAAAGAGTTGATAGCGATACGCGACCCCTACGGCGTCAGGCCCCTCTCCCTCGGCCGGTTCGACGGCTCCTATGTGGTTGCATCGGAGACATGCGCGCTCGACCTGATCGGGGCCGAGTACATCAGGGATATAGAGCCGGGAGAGATGCTCGTCATAAACGACCACGGCCTCGACTCGATAAAGGCCCTCCACAGTCCGCGCAAGGCCCACTGTGTCTTTGAGTTCATCTATTTCGCGAGGCCCGACAGCTGCATCTTCAACGGCGTGAACGTGAACGGCGTAAGGAAGAACCTCGGCAGGCGGCTGGCCGAGGAGTCCCGCATAGATGCCGACCTCGTCATCCCCGTGCCAGACAGCGGAATGCCGGCAGCCATCGGCTATGCCGAGGCCTCCGGCATTCCGTTCGACCTCGGACTCATACGGAACCACTACGTGGGGAGGACCTTCATAGAACCGAAGAAGACCATCAGGCACTTCGGCGTGAAGATCAAGCTGAACCCTGTGAGGGAGATACTGAAGGACAAGCGGGTCATCGTGGTGGACGACTCCATCGTGAGGGGAACGACGAGCAAGAAGATCGTCAAGATGCTGAGGGAGGTCGGCGGCGCCAGGGAGGTCCACATGAGGATAAGCTCTCCGGCAACCGTCGGTCCCTGCTTCTACGGCATAGACACTCCCACGAGGAGCGAGCTCATCGCAGCCACTCACATGGTCGAGGAGATCAAGAAGTACATAACCTCCGACTCCCTCTCCTACCTGTCGATCGAGGGCCTCCGGAGCGTGATCCCCGGCCCCGACGACTTCTGCTACGCCTGCTTCACCAACGAGTACCCGATCAGCTTCCCCGGAGAGCACCTCCAGCAGCTCGACCTCTTCATCGGGACTTAGCCCCGCCTCCTATTGGCTGCCTCAATAGGGCTATTAAAAAAATAAAACGCCGGCTTCTTGACATTTCCCCGCAGGATCAGTAATATAACACCAATTTTTCAAGCTGAAACATATCAAGCAGACTGCAGAGACTCGGTCTCAGAAGGAGGCAGACGTGGAAGGCGGCGGATATCTTATCAACATACCCGGGGTTCCCTCTTACGTAACCTATTCCTGGCTGGCCATGATCATACTCGTACTGATGGCGGTGCTCGTCAGGTCATCCATAAAGCTGGTGCCCTCGGGCTTTCAGAACTTCATGGAGACGGTCATAGACGCCCTGTACAACCTCTGCGAGGAGACCATAGGGTCACACTGGGCCGGAACGTTCTTTCCCCTGATCGGGACCCTGGGCATATACATACTGCTCTGCAACTACATGGGACTGATACCCGGGTTCGATTCCCCGACATCCAACATAAACACCACGGCGTCATGCGCCGTCCCCGTATTCCTTGCGACACACTACTACGGGCTGAAGGTGCACGGGCCCAAGTACATCAACCATTTCCTCGGCCCGGTACGCTCCATATTCGCACTCCCGCTGATGATAATGATGTTCTTCATAGAGCTCATCGGCCACCTCGTGAGGCCGGTGACCCTCTCCGTCAGGCTCTTCGGAAACATGATGGCGAAACACATCCTGCTCGGGGTCCTCGCCATCCTCACCCCGGTGGGCGTGCCCGTGCTGGTGCTCGGCCTCGGCGTGATCGTCGGGGTGGTGCAGGCGTTCGTCTTCGTGCTTCTGAGCATAATGTATCTTGCCGGTGCCGTCGAAGAGGCACATTAAATATTTCAGTCTTTACGAAAGGAGGTTGGGACCGATGAAAAAACAGACAGCCGTAATCCTGCTTGTGCTCGTCATGGTCTTCCTGCTCGTTCCGGTCGCTTTTGCTGAAGAGGCTGCAGCCGCGGCAGCAGAGGCCGGGTCCAACGCCAAGGCATTCGCCGTACTCGGCGCAGCTCTCGGCATAGGCATCGCCGCCCTTGGAACCGGTATCGGCCAGGGGATCGGTTTGAGCAAGGCTTGCGAAGGTGTTGCAAGAAACCCGGGGGCATCCGGAAAGATCATGATGATCCTCATCATAGGTCTTGCCATGATCGAGTCGTTGGCGATCTATGCCCTGCTGGTATCACTGGGTATACTCATGAGCCAGAACAGCTTCTTCTGATCGTTTCAGAGACTCAGATATGTCGTCTCAATACGGGAAAGGCGGGATTCTCGATCCTGCCTTTCTCTTTTTTCACCAGTCGCCGAAGGAGAGGATTCAACCATGGGCTTGGATGTAAGAGAAGTAACAGTCGGACCGCTCGAGGTGAACTGCTATGTGCTCCATGACACCGGCAGCGGGGAGGCGATCGTAGTCGACCCCGGGGATGAGCCCGAGAGGATACTCGACCTGCTGAAGCCGGACGGTCTGAGGGTGACACACATAGTCTGCACGCATACGCACTTCGACCACGTCGGCGCCATACCCGAACTCAAGGAGGCCACAAAGGCACGGATTGTCATCCACGAGAGCGAGTCGGAGATATACGAGGCTGCGCGCGACATGGCCGCGTTCTGGGGTTACGACGTAGACCCGCTGCCGCCTCCGGACGCCTTCGTGTCCGAGGGCGACGAGATCAAGGCCGGAGGCCTCGTATTCAGGATACTCCACACTCCCGGACACAGCCCCGGGGGGATATGCCTCTACGGCAACGGGGTAGTCGTCACCGGAGACACGCTCTTTGCAGGCTCTGTCGGCAGGACGGACTTTCCAGGCGGAGACGCGAACCTTCTGAAGGAGTCTTTCAGGCGCCTCATCTCGCTGCCCGAGGATACGATGGTCCTGCCAGGGCACGGCCCGCGCTCGACCATCGGTAGGGAGAAGCGCGAGAACTTCTTCAGCAGCGAAGTCTAAAAATAATCCCCTCTCGAGATCGACGTCTCGCTCTTCGTGACTATGGCCGCGGCGGTCTTCGGTCTCGTACTGATCACCTGGATGCTGCCGATGGGCCTGTTCGGCTTCTCGCCCGAAACGAGGGTGAAGGTGCTGCCGGGAACCACACCGTCGGCTGAGCCGCGGTCAATGTACACTACGTCGAAGTTCCCGCTGATGAGTCTCAGGTCCCGCGCGGCGACGACCGTTCCGCTGACCGACGGAGACCTGCGCTTGACGAGGGGGAAGGACTCTATGGGATAGTAGTTGTCTATGGGGTCTCCGGTCTGTATCTCGACAAAGGCCTTGAGCACCTTGGCCTTCGTGAAGCCGGCCTCCTGCCCGGTCACCTCGATAACACCGGTCACCTCGATGAGATAACCGATCGGCATCCCGGTCGAAGGGTGCCTCACCTCCCCGAGGGAGCGCACGGTGTAGAACTTCTTCCCCTTTTCAGCCGCACCGTCATACAGCTCGATGTAGGCGGTATCGTCGTTGCCGATTACCGAACGCCCGTCAGGCGTGGCAACGACCTTCCCGACCCTCGGGATGTCCGCATCGATGTAGCCGCTCGCGGCTATCATGTCCGCCTCGACGACAAAGGGCTTGCGGGGCGGTATCCGTACGGCACCCGCCTCCGGCCTCTTTGCAGGCTCGACCGCCGGCTCTTCAGGCGCCTTAACGCGAGGAAGCCCCACCTCTATCTGCTTCTGCAGCATGTACTTCGGAAGCCTGAGGCGCTGGCCGGGGTAGATGAGATCGGGGTTCTTTATCTTGGGATTCTCTTTCCAGACATTGGGCCACTGGAACGGATCGGAGAGCTTGCCGCCGGTTATGTCCCAGAGAGTGTCACCCTTCTTGACCGTGTACTCCACATACTCGGTCTCGTCGGCCCTTGCGTGCGAGGGCAGGAGGAGAGAAAGGGATATAATCAAGAAAACAAAGGTTGCTCTCATAACAGATCTCCTTTCACGGAATTATTTCTTCTATAACAATAACCGACTTTGTCAAAAGTGTCAATAGTTTTTGTAATGCACCTGCCTGAGAGCAGCAGTGGCCGCACAAGGGCGTCCTATACGGTCCTTTTACAATAATTATACATTTCCTTAATGATAAAATGCCACTTTTCAGGCCCCTCGGCCGCGGGTCGTTTACGCATTCTTTGTGCTAAAATAGGTTGCAAATCCTGCAAGCGAGGTGTGCTGATGGCTGACAAGCGCGTAATCGTGGTGGACGACGAACCGGACATCGTCGACCTCGTGGTATACAACCTGGCCAAGGATGGCTATGTCACAGAGAGCGCCCGCAGCGGGACCGAGGCGCTGAAGAAGCTCAGGGAGGAGAGGTACGACATGGTCATCCTCGACCTGATGCTCCCCGAGATGGACGGGCTCGAGCTCTGCAGGACCATGAAGAAGGACCCGTCGCTCTCCGACGTTCCGATCATCATGCTGACCGCGAGGGGAGAGGAGATAGACAGGGTTCTCGGGCTCGAGCTCGGAGCCGACGACTACATCACCAAGCCGTTCAGTCCCAGGGAGCTGGTGGCGCGGGTGAACGCCGTGCTCAGGCGCGCCGGGCCGAAGGGGGGCGGAACGCCCCCGGGGAAGGGCCTGTTAAGGGTAGGCGGACTCGAGATCGACAGGGAGAGGTACACGGTCAAGAAGGACGGCAGGCCCCTCACGCTCAGCGTCAGGGAGTTCAAGCTCCTCCTCTACCTCGCTGAGAGGCCCGGGAGGGTCTTCAGCCGCGACTCACTGCTCGATGCGGTATGGGGTGACGACGCCTACGTGGAACCAAGAACGGTCGACGTCCATATCAGGAGGTTGCGAGAGAGGGTGGAGGACAACCCGTCAGCCCCTGCGTACATACTCACGAAGAGGGGGGTCGGTTACTATTTCGCCGAAGATGCGCAACCATAACTCAACACCTCCGGTGAGGAACCCGGAGAGCCGGGAAGAGGTGTAGCCATACACAGCATGCTTCATGAGATCATCCCGCCCCTCGCACTGCTGCTCGCCGCCTACCTCCTGATGAGAGACTTCCGCCTGAGGAGGAAGACAAGGGAGATAGAGGGCTTCATACGCGAACTCGCCGGCGGAAACCTCAAGAAGCGGCTCTTCCCCAAGAAAGGGGAGAGATTCTCGGAAATCGTCCTCGGTCTCAACAGGATAGCGGAGAGCTTTGAGGAGAAGATACGGGAAGCGAACGAACAGAGCGCCAGGCTTGCATCGACCCTGAACAACCTCCCGGACGGCATCGTCCTCCTCGACTGCAACGGGACCGTCAGGTTCGTCAACCCGGCGTTCGAATCCCTCTTCAACGTGAAGTCGGCACAGCTCATGGACAGGGGACTGAACGAGGTGCTGAGGATTCCCGAGCTCGCGGAATCACTCGTAACGCCCGACGCAGGCTCACCGAGCAGAGAGGCCTACATAGAGACCATAGACCGGCATGTAAGCATCAAGACCATCCCTTTCCTCGACGCGGACATGACCCACTCCGGGGGAAGGCACAACGGCACCATGGTCATCTTCAGGGACATCACCGAGAGCAAGAGGACCGATGAGACGAGGAGGGACTTCGTCGCAAACGTCTCACATGAGCTCAAGACCCCGATAACCGCCATCAGGGGCTATACAGAGACACTGCTCGACGGCGCGGTCGCGGACAGAGAAGACGCCGTCAGGTTCCTCAAGACCATCAAGGCACATACCGAGAGGATGGACAGCCTGATCCGCGACCTCATAAAGCTGTCTCAGATAGAGCTCGGCGCAATGCCTGTCGAGAAGAGACCGCTCCGGATCGAGCCGCTGGTCGACGAGGTCTTCAAGGGATTTGAATCGCTCTGCCGCAGAAAGGGCATAACCCTTCGAAAGGAGATACACGGCGGGTGCGCCGTCATAACGGCCGACCCCCTGCGGCTGACCCAGATACTCTCCAATCTCGTGGACAATGCCGTGAAGTTCACGGACTCCGGCAGGGTGACCGTAAGGGCGGCGGAAGAGTCCGGAAGGTGCACGATCTCGGTCGAAGATACCGGCGCTGGAATACCGAAGCGGTTTCTCCCGAGACTCGGCGAGAGGTTCTTCAGGGTCGATCCATCTCGATCGAGGGAGCTGGGAGGTACGGGGCTCGGGCTCGCAATTGTCAAGCACCTCGTGAAGGCGCACGGCTGGGAGATGAGAGTGGAGAGCGAGGAGGGCAGGGGAACGAGCATAAGGCTGCTGCTGCCACGGACGGACCCCGCCGGCATGAGGCCGGACCGGGGATGACTACTCATGTCTCGCGGAGAGCACTTAAACAGGCCCTGTGAGCACTCGGCGGCTCTGATCTGAGCGACCGCTCAGCACGAGGAAGGGCCTCAGGTCCCGCCTGAAAAGCCTGACGGAAGCCCGCTCGGACCGTCTCCGGAGACCGGACAGGAGAAGGTGGAGATGAGCCGCTTGATTTTGCTTGAACCGCAATGGGGGCATATGGTATCCTTTTCTGTGGTTCCGATCCTCTGTATCAGCGCAAAATTCTCTTTGCATGCGTGGCATGTATATTCATATACCGGCATTTGACTGACCTCCTTAGTCAACAAGTTTAGATATTTTTTATCCTATAAAAGCAGAGGGCCCTTTGTCAATATCCAAGGAAGAGATCCTGCTGATAAGCTCTGACTCATCGACCGCCGAGACTGTAAGGAAGACGTTCGGGCAGTCGGATGTCGACCTCAAGGTGAAGAAGAACATAGCCACCGGGGTCAAGGCATCGAGGGATTCCCAGATCGTCCTGATCGACAGCCGCTTGGCCGACGGTGACTGCATAGACTGTCTCAGAAGCCTGAACGACCTCAACAACGATCTCATCTCCATCGTCATGATCGAGCAGGACAAGAGGCGGACGGGGGTAGACGCGTTGATGGAGGGCGCCTTCTTCTACGTGACCAAGCCCCTTGACGGCGACGAGCTGAGGGCGGTGCTCCAGAGGGCCTTCGAGCACAAGAGGCTGAGGCGTGAGAGCGCGAGGTTCTATCAGTGCACGGTGGAGGAGTTCCTGAGGCGGAAGCTCAAGGGCTACTTGGCGCAGATACAGAAGGTGGGAAACATCGCCCTGTACGATACGGTCGTCTCAGAGGTGGAGAGGGCACTGCTGACGCTCGCAATGGAGAAGACCGGATGGAATCAGCTCCAGGCATCGAAGCTCCTCGGCCTCAACAGGAACACGGTAAGAAACAAGGTCGGCAAATACAGGATCAAGAAGACCTGACACGCCACACGGGTCCGCCACTGAGAGGGCCTGCTGCGAGGCTGCTATGTCAGCGCTGCCCGAGACCGTTCTGTCGCGAAGTTCCCCCTCAGGGTCTCCATCCATTCGAGCTTGAACTCGGCGAACCTCCCCTGTATGATCGACTCCCTCATCAGCCTGAAGAACCTCATGTAGAAACTCAGGTTGTGTATGGTGTTCAGCCGCATCGAGAGTATCTCCCTCGACATGTATAGGTGCCTGAGGTATGCACGGGAGAAGCTGCGGCACGTGTAACAGTCACACTCGGGGTCGAGCGGCGAGGGATCCTCACTGAACTCGGCCCTCTTGATGCTGATCCTACCTGCCGAGGTGAACAGGGTCCCGTTCCTTGCATTCCTCGTGGGCATCACGCAGTCGAAGATGTCATAACCGGCCTCCACGGCCTCGACGACGTCGAGCAGGTCGCCTATGCCCATCAGGTACCTCGGCCGGTCGGCCGGCATCAGGCTCCCGGTGGCATGGATCATCTCGTACATCAGTCCCTTGGGCTCACCAACGCTGAGACCTCCTGCCGCATAGCCGTCGAACCCTATCTCCACTATCTCCTCGAGGCTGCGCAGCCTGAGGTCCCTGTACGTGCCGCCCTGGAAGATTCCGAAAAGGGCCTGGGAAGAGCCTTCCGGATGCGCCGCCCTGCACCTCTTCGCCCACTCCGTCGTCAGCCTGAGGGAATCGCGGACGTATTCATAGGTGCTGGGATAGGGCGTGCACTCGTCGAAGGCCATTATGATGTCGGCTCCGAGAGCCTGCTGTATCTCCATCGCCCTCTCAGGCCCGATGAAGTGCAGTGAGCCGTCGATGTGGGAGCGGAACTCGACACCCTCGGGCGTGATGTTCCTGAGCCTCGACAGGCTGTATACCTGGAAGCCGCCGCTGTCGGTGAGCACGGGACCGGGCCAGCCCATGAACCTCTGAACCCCGCCGAGCCTTCTTACGGTCTCGTGTCCGGGCCTGAGGTAGAGGTGGTAGGTGTTGCAGAGTATGACCTCAGCACCAGCGTGCCTGAGCTCTTCCGGAGAGAGCGCCTTCACCGTGCCGAGGGTGCCGACAGGCATGAACTGGGGCGTCAGCACGAGCCCCCTCTCCGTCTCCATCACGCCGGCCCGCGAACCGCCGTCCGTGGCGATGATCCTGAATCTCATGCATCCTATTATACCCCAAATCCAGCCGGCGATGGATCAGCCCCGTGCGTAACGAACGAGCGGACTCAATCCTTTGCTATGAAGAGCGTCTGTGTCGGATAGGCGAACTCGATTCCGCGCCTCTCGAACTCCTCCTTGATCCTGAAATTTATCTCCTGCTGGATATCCATGTAGATGTTGTAGTCGCTGCTCAGCACGTAGTAGACCACCTCGAAGATCAGGCTGAAGTCCCCGTAAGAGAAGAAGTGTGCTCGGTCGAAGGCGGTGAGGTCGACTTCCCGTACGATCTCCTCGATGATGCCGGGTATCTCTTTCAGCTGCTCGAGGGTGGTCTGGTAGGTCACCCCGAGGCTGAATACCACGCGCCGCTTGTTCATCCTCTTGTAGTTGCGCACGCGTGAGTTCGTGAGGTCCGTGTTGGAGAAGACCACCTGCTCGCCGCTGAGGCTCCGGATCCGCGTCGTCTTTATGCCCACGTGCTCTATCGTTCCGAGGTAGTTGTCCACGATGATGAAGTCGCCGATCTTGAAGGGCCGGTCGAAGAGTATGGCGAAGTAGCTGAAGAGGTCTCCCAGCACGGTCTGGGCCGCCAGGGCGACCGCAACGCCGCCTATGCCGAGCCCTGCAATGACGGTGGAGACCTTGAAGCCGAGGTTGTCAAGGAGAAAGGTGACGGCCGCCCCCCAGACGACCACCCTTATCACCGGGAGCAGCCCCTTAACGCTGTATCTCCTCGTCGCGTCCTCATCCTTTTTCAGCCAGACGTTCTCGATCATGTACTCTATGACCGCCGTGAGGAACCTGACGCTGAAGAGGGTGAGCAGGGCCGCGATCACGACGTCAGAGGCCTTGGCGACTGCAGGACCGAGCCTCAGCGAGTGTATGGAGAGGTAAGCGACCCCGCAGTAGAGGATCGGGACCAGCCTGCTGTCGACAATCCGGATGAGGAAATCGTCCAGGGTGGTGGCGGTCCTCTCGGCCCAGACCAGGAGCCGCCTTATGATGATGCGCTTCAACAGAACGACGGCCAAGAGACCGCCGGCAAGGATCGCCAGAGAGACGAGATACTCCGAGACGGTGTTGCCGAAAAAGGTCTGCTGCATTACTTCTTCGTACATACGCCCTCCTGTGACAGACATGCTGTATGAGTTTCAAACAAGGGCGGGCTTTCAGCCCGCGATATGCATCTGCACAGATGCGGCCGGCGACACCCTGCCCCCAGCGCACCGGCGGACCAAGGAGCAGGGATACCCGAGACCGCTTGCGAGATAAATAATAACACTTAACCTCCACTTTTAAGAAGCCGGCCGCGGGGCATCGGTTCAAGAGGTGGAGGAAGGGTTGCCGGCACACCGCGCGGTCATCGCGGCCGCCGCCTCCGACGTTATGATATAATGCTTAAAGTATGTCCGGTCCCGGCCGTCGTTGGGAGATACCATCTTTTTGGAGGAATTCATGATCTCACTCAATTTTGCAAATGTGATGGAAGAGGTTGTCGGTGAGAAGGGCCTGTCTGAAAGGGAGATGGAGGCCCTGCGTGGAAAGGGACAGGAGGCCCTCGGGCAGATGCTGCAGAGGAAGTGGCCGGAACTCGCCTTCCTCGACCTCCCGGACGGAGATACCGAGGAGATAAAGGATGTGGCCCTCCGGATAAAGGACGATTCCGAGTCTTTCCTGATCCTCGGCATAGGGGGTTCCGCCCTCGGGCCCAAGGCCATACTCGAGGCCCTCAGCCCCTTCCACAACCTCAGAAAGACGCCGAAGGTCTTCATCTACGACAATGTCGACCCGAGGAGCCTCACCGGAATCCTATCCGTGGTCGACCTCAAGAAGACGACGGTGAACGTCATCACAAAGTCGGGCAGCACCGCCGAGACCGTCGCCTCGTTCATGATACTCTGGGAGGAGATGGAGAAGGTGCTCGGCAAGAAGATGACCGGCAGGATCGTGGCCACGACCGACCCCGAAAAGGGCAACCTCCGCGAGATAGCGAGACGTTACGGGCTCGCCTCGCTCCCCATCCCGCCGGGCGTGGGAGGGAGGTACTCGGTGCTGAGCCCGGTCGGGCTCCTGCTTGCAGAGGTCATAGGCGTGGACTCGAGGGAACTCCTGAAGGGCGCCAGGGACATGCGGCAGCGGTGCCTCGAGGAAGACCTGTGGAAGAACCCCGCCCTGCTGCTATCGTTCGTACTCTACCTCTTGAGCACCGAGGCCGGAAGGAACATCGACGTCATCATCCCATATGCCGACGGACTCAGGCCATTCTCGGAGTGGTTCTGCCAGCTGTGGGCCGAGAGCCTCGGCAAGCTCGGCATGGGCCTGACCCCATACCCGTCGGTCGGGACCACGGACCAGCACTCCCAGCTGCAGCTCTGGGTGGAGGGCCCGGAGGACAAGGTGGTCATCTTCGTCAGGACCGAAGACTACGGTGTGGACATAAAGATCCCGCACATATTCGAGGACATGGAGGGACTCGGCTACCTCTGCGGCCGCTCCCTTTCGGAGCTGATCAAGGCCGAGGAAGAGTCCTCTGAGCTTGCGCTCGCTAAGGCGGGGCGGCCGAACCTCACGGTACACATGCCCGCAATCGACGCCTACCACCTCGGCCAGCTCTTCATCTTCTTCGAGATCACCACTGCGCTCACCGGCTTCCTGCTCGGTGTGAACCCGTTCAACCAGCCGGGTGTCGAGGAAGGCAAGAGATACACCTACGGCATGATGGGCAGAGCTGGATATGAGGAGAGGCGTCTGGAGGTGGAGGCCGCAAGGGAGAAGAAGCTCTGCTGGAGGATATGAGCAGGAGTCGCGGCTACCTGTCGGCATGGTGGTTCGTCCTGTGGCTGATCGTATCAGCCTTGGCAGCCCCTCCACACGCCCGGGCCGGAGACTGCGAGTATCTGCGCGTCAGCAAGGTCATCGACGGAGACACCTTTGTGGTCGAAAACGGCGAGAGGGTGAGGCTCCTCGGGATCGATACGCCCGAGACCGTCGATCCGAGGGCCGACGTCGAGTGGTTCGGCAAGGAGGCCGCGGAGAAACTGAGAGGGCTCATAGAGGGCAGGCGGGTCTGCCTCAAGCGGGACAGGGACAGGACGATCGACCGCGGCAAATACAACCGCCTCCTCCGCTACGCCTGGGTCGGCGACACCTTCGTCAACAAGGAGCTCATCCTCCAGGGCTATGCCTTTGCGTACACGAGATACCCGTTCCAGTACATGGAGGACTTCAGGCGGTACCAGGAGATCGCCAGGCGTAAGGGCCTCGGCCTCTGGAACAGCGAGAGGAAGAAGCGGTGGTTGGAGTCCCGGAGCGAGGCGGCCGCCCTCGCACTGAGATGCGGACAGGACGGCACCATCTGCCCGCGCGACGCAAGGAATTTCGTCGGACTGCGGAAGACCGTGCGCCTCTTGGTCAGGAAGGCATACGACGCCGGCGACAGGGTCTTCCTCAACAGTGAGAACGACTACAGGGACCCTGAAAACTTCACCGTCATGATAATGGACCCGCCCGGGGGTATCGTGGACCGCTTCCAGGGCAGGGTGATCGACGTGAGGGGCAGGATCAGGCTCTACAGGGGCAGGGCCGAGATAACCGTCCGCGACCTCTCCAGCATCTCCGTAGTGCAACCCTGAATGTCGCAAATCTTCATGCTTTTGTCGTAATTGTTCAAGACACCCCCCCTCTCTCCATGCGATCATTACACGAAGGAAACGGCTTTTCCGGCAACGAAACCAACCGCATCAAAGGAGGGGAACGACATGAAGACGAGGATATCTGCAACAAAGTCTCAGTTGATACGTGTAGCCCCCGGTGTACCGAAGATCGACAGGAAGTACGTCCACAAGGCGAGGGACGAGAACGTCGTGATAGGAAATATCCACAGGCTGGAACACACGGGAAACGACGCCTTCGCGTGCAACATGGTCTTCGACCATACACTGCCCTTCTTCTTCGAGCACCACATCGATCACGTTCCGGGGCTCCTGCTGGTTGAAGGGGCGAGGCAGATGGGGACAGCCGTGAGCCACCTCTTCTACGACATAGACCTGCAGCACATCTTCCTGCTCGGCTACATAAACGTGACGTTCAACAGCTTCATCGAGCTCCACTCTGGGGTCACCCTGCGCATGACCATGGATGATGCGTACACCGCTACCGGCAAGGCGGCCCGCAAGGTCTTCCGGGGCAAGGTGGCAGCGATACAAGACGGCAAGGTGAAGGCCGACATAGAGAGCATGTGGAGGTGCATCCCGAGGAAGGCCATGACTAGGATACGATCGAGCATGGTGCTCACGGCGTGACACACGCGGGTGTTCCGATACTCGGGAGGGCGGGCCTTCCCGTGACCGTAGCCGGTGCATCGGAGGACGTGAGGAGGTTTTCGGCTTTTGTGACCGCAAACAGGGGGGCAGGGGAATTGAAGCAATGCACTGAGAGGAGGAGGTTACGTGAAGAGGATATCGATCATGTTGATGTATGCGGTGCTGTTGTCGTTGGCTGCCGTCACCGGGGCCGGCGCGTTCGATCATTCGTCGCTCTATGATGCCTTCAAGGCCGCCGACGCACTCGATGGAGAAACGGACGGAGACGCATCACTCCTCACTACCCGGCTATGCGGGGCCTGCCACGACTCGGAAATCGACGAGGTGATGCAGAGCGTGCATTACACCCTGAGGTCTGAGAACAGGTACATCGACTATCCAGGCGGCGGCAGACACGGCCATTACGACCGGAGCAGCGGAATCACCGGCGGAAACACGGTGGTCAACTACACGTTCCGGTCTGAACGCGGGTGCGGCAGGTGTCACGTCGGAAAGTACCTGCCGGGCTCGATCAACGAGACGGACCTCTCAACCGGCCTTCCAACGGCAAACATGGCGAGGGCTCGCAACGGCATAGACTGTCTCGTCTGCCATGCAAAGGTTTATAATGGAAGGGATCACCTCGCCTACGAGGAGATCGAGGGCGGCAGGGTGGTTCCTTACTGGAAGCAGGACAGGACGTGGGAGGCCGCAGAGAGCGTCGGCCGCACCACAACGGAGAACTGCCTGAGGTGCCACCGCGAGCCAGCCTCACCCGACGAGAGGGGGACTCCCTTTGAGCCCTGGAGCGACGTCCATATAGCCTCCAAGGAGTTTCAGAAGGGCAACGCGTGCACGAAGTGTCATACCGTTAGGCAGCACAGGATGGTTCGGGGAAACTACATTACCGAGATATTCGCCTCAGACTATGAGGTCGGCTCGAAGGAGAACGAACTCGGATGCGAGGAGTGCCACGGCGCCGGCCCGCACCGGCACAGGGAGTCCATGACGCTCAACAGACACACCGAGGTGATCGCTTGCCAGACGTGTCACATCCCGTGGACTTCAGGCGTCACATACTCCACATGGGAGGACGACGGCAGGAACCTCAGGTTTTCAAGACAGGACATCTACGGCGCCCTCGATACGAGGCCCTACCTGCCCGAGGGCATGAGCGAGAAGGAGACGTGGGAGGCTTACAGGATCCGGCCCAAGTACCTCTGGTTCAACGGGAGAGCGAGCTATCTCGCCCAGCCGTTCGGCGCCAGGAACGACCCGGGGAGCAAGATATGGCCCTTCAAGCCCCTCTCGTCAGGCATCGCCATCGATGTCTCGGGCCTGCGCATGGCCGACCTGCTCGACGATGCAACTATCCAGCGGGCACTGGTCGCAACCGGGGCCATGATCCCGGGCGACGACCCCAAGGCATCGGCAGGCCGGGGGATCGGAACGATCGGCAACAGGACCGCGGATTCCAGCCTCTCGGCAGAACAGCAGCTGGAGATGTACGCATCGCCCCTGCTCCTGAACATTGACCTCGACATCCTCGCGGATACTTCGAGTCTCGACCTCGCCCTCGGCAGTGCAATGGCAAAGACGATATACAGCCTCAACCTCGCCGGCAGGCTCCTCGGCGCCGAAACCGACACGCCTCTGCTGAGCATATTCGACGGGGGTCTCCCGGGAAGCGGATACGCGGTCGTCAAGATACCAACCGGTGAAAACATGCAGGCGGTACTCGGGCCGAACTATCCCTCTGCATCCTACCTGACCCTTACCCATGGTGTCAGAAAGGCACGCGATGCCCTCGGCTGCAGCGACTGTCATAGCCGCAGCGGCGTCTTCAGCAACAACCGCTTCCTCGTTCTCGACGGCTATGACGATTACGGGCTGCCGGTTTTCAGGGAGGAGTCAAACTGGAGCGTGCTCGGATACGATGAGCCGCCCTTGGAGATGAAGATGATGCCGCACCGGAGGTGATGATGCCGGCCGCGGCCTCTCATCGAGCCGGCCAGCCGGCGGGCACGACGGCGGAAGTCTACACTTCCCGCACACTGTAACGTAAAAGGAGAACGCACATGAAAGCATTCGTGACAGGAGGGACAGGCTTTATCGGAAGGTATCTCGTAAGGCGGCTCGTGCAGGATGGCTGCGACGTGATCGTCCTCGTCCGCGACAGGAGCAGGGGAGAGGACTTGAGCAGAGAGGGAGCACGGTTGGTCGAAGGAGACCTGGCCGAGGTCGAGACGTTTCAGGACGCCCTGGATGGGGTCGAGGCCGTCTTTCACTGTGGTGGGCTGACCGGATTCTGGGGGATCAGCCGGGAAGAGTACAGGAGGGCCAACGTGCTCGGGACCAAAAACGTACTGAACGCCTCTCTAAGGGCCGGCTGTCCCAACGTGGTCCACGTCAGCACAGCCCTGATTCACGGCCCCTGCAAAGACCACAGGCCGCGGACCGAGGCCGACCCTCCGGGAGCTGGCATCTCGGGATACGAGAGGTCGAAGCTCGAGGCCGAGAAGCTCGCCCTCTCGTATACGGGGGCCGCGGGACTGAACCTAAAGGTGGTCCGCCTCACCTCGGCATACGGCCCCGAGGGCCGCTTCATCCCCGCCCTCGTCGACGGGCTCCTCCAGAAGAAGATCAAGATCATAGGCAACGGCAGGAACAAGAAGCACATCACGCACGTCCTCGACTGCGTCGACGGTATCCTTGCCGCAGCCGACCGGGGCAGGCGGGGCGCGGTCTACAACATCGGTTCGGACGAGGTACCCACGATGTACGAGACCGTGGAGCTGATGTCGAGGACGCTCGGCGTGCCCGTACCCGGACGGATACCGAGGGCCACGGCAAAGGTGGCAGCCGGCCTCATGGAGTTCGCCTCCAGGCTGACGGGAAGACCTCCCCACCTCACCGGCTACATGGTGGACTACCTGTCGCTGAACCACGTCTACGACACGAGCCTCGCCCGCCGGGAACTCGGGTACTCGGCGAAGATCAGGCTCGAAGACGGCATATCCTCGGCAGTGAGCGAGTACCTCGGGAGGAAGAGCGCCGCATGACACTCGGCAGGAACAGCGGCATGGGTGCCCCGGTATCCATCACCTTCGCAGGACACGCGACCCTCCTGATAAGGCTCGGCGGCGTCTCGATACTGACGGATCCGAACTTCGACGGCTCCATGGGTTTCATCATGCCGAGAATTCCCGAGGTGCCCGGAGCCGTGGAGCACGCCGGCGACATCTCCCTCCTGGCGATTACGCACTCGCACCTCGATCACCTCTCGCTGCCTTCACTGAAGAGGATAAAGGGCAGCCCGACGATACTCGTACCCGAGAGGGTCGGCGTCTATCTCAAGGGGGTCGAGGCGGACAGGATCAGGGAGATGCGGCCCGGGGACAAGACGTCAGTGGGCAGGGTGAGCATTACGGCCCTTCCGGCAAAGCACACCTCCAGCAGGTATCCCCTCGGGCGGAAGACCCCGGCTAACAGCTACCTCTTCGAGTCCGGCGGAACCGCCGTATACTTTGTCGGCGACAGTGGATACGCCGATATATTCAAGTCCGTAGGCCGCAGCCACAGGATCGACATCGCGATCCTGCCGATCGGTCTCGCAACCCCGTCTTTCCTCTTCGGAAAAAAGCACCTCTCGCCGGCATCGGCCCTCAGGGCCTTTCACGACCTCGGAGCGGCCTTCATGATACCAGTCCATTACGGCACGTTCAGGACCATCCTCGAGAGACCCGGCAGGCCGCTCGAGGAGTTGAAGGCCCTGATCAAGAGGGAGGGCCTGAACGAGCGGGTGAAGATACTCGGGGTCGGGGAGACCTGGACCTGGAGCAGGCCCTCACCCGGCGAGGACCGCAGTTGAAGGGGGGGAAGCCGGGCCTGACCGCGGCCTTCTTCGATGTGGACGAGACGGTGATAAACCTCAACTCCATGAGCACGTTCCACTGGTATTACTACAGGAACCGCGGCAAGGAACGGCGTGCAGGGCTGTCGAGCGCCTTCATGCGCGCCGTGGACATGACCGCGGCCCTCGTCAAGTTCGCCGCCTGTGTCGGATACGCCCTGAAGAACGACGACAGGCTATCGGTAAACCTCAAGTACTACTCCTCACTGAGAGGCCTGCACGAGAGCGACTACTGCCGCCTGGCAGACACGTGGTTCAAGAGTCTCGACAGAGGCTCCATATTCAACCGCAAGGTCATCGAGCGGCTGCGCGCGCACCAGGCACAAGGGCATGTCGTGGTCCTCGTCTCAGGCTCTCACGCACCGCTGATCAGGCCCATCGCTGAACACCTCTGCATCGACCACGTGATCGCGACCGAGGTCGAGACCTCAAGCGGGATATTCACCGGGCGGATACTGAACAGGGAGCCCCTCGTCGGCAGGGGAAAGGCTGCGGCTATAGAGTCGTTCGCCCTGCAACACTCGATCGAGCTGTCGAAGAGCCATGCCTACTCAGACCATGTCTCCGACGTCAAAATGCTCGAATGCGTCGGCCGCCCTTCGGCTGTGATCGGCGACAGGCGGCTGATGGAGTATGCGCGTAAACGGAGATGGGAGACGATAATACTCTAATCCGGGCCTCCCTGTCAAGGTAAGGCACCCTTCCGGTCAGCCTGCAGTGATGTTATACTCAGTTCTCCGAAGCCCGGCAAGCACGACTCTCGGTTGCGGGCAGCCATCCGGAGGCGGAAGACACGGATGGGACAAGCGGGGAGCGAGGAACCGGTGCAGGAATACGTCCACACAGGGATCGTCAAGATAATCATGAGGGGGCTCTCCGGGCGGTCTGCAAGTGCCGACGCGATGAAGAACGAGATCGAGTCACTTGCAGAAGACAACCCGGAGTTCTTTCCTGCGGAGAAGAAGGCGGAACTGCTCGGAAACGTGCTGAGAGCCGACGGCCCCGGCGTACTGTTCGGGCTTGCGGAAGGCCTCGAGCACGGCAGGGAGTTTCCGCTCCTCTACGTACTGATGAACGCAGGTTCGCCCGCAGTACTGATCAGGAAGTTGGAGAAGTATCACCAGTACTGTCACTCGTCCAAGCGGGTACAGCTCGTCGGCGAGGGACAAAACCACCTGCTGATAAGGCACGTCTCCGCCGGAAAGCAGCCGATCTCCACTGCAGAGGACTTTTTGGTATGCGGAATGTTGATGAGCCTCCTGAAGCTTGCCGGTTGCCGCCGCCTGACATACAGGTGGCAGAAGGTGAGCGACCCGAGGGCGTTCCACTACATGGACCGCCGCGGCAAGAGGCATGCAGAGGCCGCGCCTTACAGCCAGTGGCGTTTCTCGTACGAGGAATTCAAGAGGCCGGACCTCATAGAGGGCCTGGACGCCTTCGTCCTGCAATCGGTCAGACCGCTGTATCCGAGGCCCTCGGCGGACGCGATGAGCGAGATCGTCGAATCGATAATCCGCCAGGACCTGTCGCGCAAGTGGACCTTGCAGGAGATAGCCGCAAGGCTGTGCATGTCGCCGCGCACGCTCCAGAGACGGCTCCAGAGGGAGAGATGCTCCTTCAGGGGCATACTGAACAGGCTCCGGGTCAGGAGGGCTGAAAAGCTGCTCATCGAGAGTGACTTCTCGCTGACAGAGATCGGCTTCATGCTCGGATTTTCAGACTATGCCCACTTCTCGCGCGAGATCAAGAGGACCAAGGGGATGAACCCCCTTACGTACCGGTTGAAACACGCAGGATGAAGCCCTGCCGGGCTCACTCATATGGTCCTCGAAAGCAGCTCTCCGAGTTTGAGCGCTGCAAACCCGGCAAATATGCTGAAGAAGACGTTCAGTGCAGCGAGGACCCACTCGCTGTCCCTCAACAGGTACCCGGTCTCGTACTCGAAGGTCGAGAACGTCGTGTACGCGCCGAGGAACCCGATTGTGAGAAAGAGCCTCCACTGGAGGTTCACCATGAACCTCTCTGTGAGGAGGGACATTATCAGCCCGATGAGAAAGCACCCGGTCACGTTCACGAAAAACGTGCCGAGAGGAAAGCTCCTCCCCCATCTCTGGCCTATCCACGCGCTTATTGCAAACCTCGCGATGGCCCCGAGGAAACCGCCGGCTCCGACTATGAGGTAGTTCATCATGGCCGGCTCTCTCGCGATGTCTCAAGGAGAAGGGGATCTTCGAGCCCAGCCTCGGCGAAGCCCTTCTCCCTGAACCTGCAGCTGTCACACGTACGGCACGGCCTGCCATCAGGCGCTGGATCATAACAGCTCCACGTGAGGGAGTAGTCGAGACCGAGCCCCTCCCCCTTCCTGATTATCTCACCCTTGCGCAGATAGAGCAGCGGAGCGATGACGCGGAACCCCCTACCGCTCTCGACCGACGCCCTGGTCGCGAGGTTCGCCATGTTCTCGAAGGCCCGGAGGTACTCTGGCCTGCAGTCGGGATACCCGCTGTAGTCGACGGCATTGGCACCGATGAATATCTCCCACGCACCGAGCACCTCGGCCCAGCTCAGGGCGAACGAGAGGAATATGGTGTTGCGGGCCGGCACGTATGTGACGGGTATCTGCGACCGGCCGCCGTCCGCGGGAGGCACACCCCCTTTCGGCACATCCATCTCGGAGGTGAGGGCAGAACCGCCGATCTCCCTGAGGTCGAAGCGGATTACGAGATGCCTACTCGCGCCGAGGGCTTCCGCCACCTTCGCGGCGGACTCGAGCTCCCTGCCGTGCCTCTGGTTGTAGTCGAACGTGAGGGCGTAGCACTCGTAACCCTCGGACCTCGCGACCGCGAGGGTCGTGGAGGAGTCGATCCCCCCGCTCAGAAGTATGACCGCCTTTTTCATTGTCTGTCCGAGAAAGTCCGTACTTCAGGATGGCCTTGGGCTGATCCGCATCATAGTATATCATCAGAGGTGTCCGGTTTTCCATCCGGCCCCGAGCTGAAGAGCCTGTAACCGTCGCCGGTGCGCTGGTAGACGTAGGGGTTTCCCCACGGGTCGGTCACCCGGCCGGAGGGGAGTGATTCAGGAAAGTAGCCCGTCTTCACCCTGTAGGATTCGACGGACAGCCTGAGGGATTCCAGTGTCTTGGATGCATTGAGCCTCTTTATCGCCGGCATGCCCTTCACGGCAGCCGGGACAAAGGAGACCGCAAACGCCACGATGACGAAGAGCGGTATGAGATACGTCATCACGGCAGCGGTCTTCCTCGGCTTGACAGGCTCTTCCGCAACCTCTTTTGCCTCCTCTACGGGAGCGATGACACCCTTCTCCAGCAGAGAGACGAGGGTCTTCGATATGCCGAAGTCATCCTTGCCCGAGAGCTCGATTATGGTGCTCACGTCGTTTTCACCGTCGACGAGGGCGAGGGCCTCCTGCTCCTCCTCGGTGAGCTCTGCATCCTCTGCCTTGTCGGTCTTCTCAAACACCGTGTCGAGCGTGAGCGTTCCTTCAATGATGGACCACTCGTCCACGATCCTCAGCCCCTCCATAAGCAGGTGCTGCGTGTCGAGGGAGAGGCCGAGGTTCTTGTCGATGGGCACGCCCTGCGGCGTGAACTCGTAAGTGCCCTTCTTCCACGTGAACATCTGGACGATCTGATCGGTGATCTGGTGGGTGATTATGTCTATCAGCACATCTCTCGACACGAGGTCTTCCTGGATGAGGAGGCTGCCGAGCCTCGTGCCGGTCTCGGCCTGCCTCTGCAGCAGGGCCTTCAGCTCCTCCTCCTTGAGGATGCCCTTCTTCAGCAGGATGTTGCCGATACGGTTCTCCTCGGGCCTCTTGGCCGAGCGTGCAGCGACGATGTTGCCCTCGTGAAAGTATATCTTTATGTTGTCGGCAGGCCCGTCGATCTTGAGAATCCCGGTCTTCTTCTGAAAGTATATGAGCTGCAGGATGTCCGCAAGCCCGAACTCCTTTATTGATCCTGTCAGAGCCATCCCTTCTTGAGCCTCCTTATCGCGTACAAGTTGCCCGAGAGATAGAAGAAGACCACCATCAGGAAGAGCAAAGAAGCAAGCCAGTTGTGCGTGTACGGATATATGTTGAACGTAAAGAGCAAGGAGAAGACAAGGGCCGAAGCAGAGAAGATGAACATGAACGAGAAGAAGAGGCCGCTGAACATCCGGCCGCCGTAAAAGAGGGTGAGCCCGGGGATCGTGAAGGAGAGGATGCCGAGCAACCTGCGCCTCCGCTTGAGGTAGTTGTGTGTCTTGACTATGGTGTCGATCCTCTCGGCGGGGTTCGACTCGAATGATATCATCGACCTGAAACACTCGGTGCACATGCCCACCCTCGGGATGCGCCTTTCGCAGGCGATGCAGTAGAGCTTTCCGCACTTCTGGCACCTCGAGGCCATCGTGCTCGACTCCCTCGTCATGAAGAGGACGGCTATCAGCAGAAACGAGAAGGCCGTCAGCAGGAAGGCGCCTGTAACGGAGTAGGGCCTGACGGTCTTCAGCCCCCACCTCAGGGCGAATGAAAGCAACTCCCCGGTCGTCAGGGTCTCTTCCATAAGGGCGAGCTTCTTGAGGTCGTTACGCAACTCCCTGAACTGTGCGACCCTGTCGAAGTCCATGTCCGAGGCCTGCTGAAAATACCGGTCGCCGGCCGTGAAGTCGAGCCTCTCCCTCGCCACCATGCTCAGGTTGTAGTATGCCGACGGAAGAGGCCTGATCTTTATGGAGGCGTTATACATTTCGACCGCCTTGTCCAGCCGCCTCATGCCTGCATAGCAGTTCCCGAGGTTTACGTAGGCCCGCGGATCCTTCCAAGAAGCCAGCAGCTCCTCGTACTCGCCGGCGGCGGCCCTGAGCCTGCCCTCTTTCTGGAGCGCAAGGGCGTAAGAGAACCTCAACGGTATCTCTTCCCTGCCCTCAAGGACCCTGGCGGCGTACTGGTTGCTCCTGCCCTCGTTCACTGCAACGGCGGCCTTTATCTCAGGAGAGGAGCTCACGGAAAGATACGTCTTCATGTATGCGGACAAGAGCGGGGCGAGGATGAGGGCGAAGAGCAGGAGATACCCCGCGTATCGCGGCCTTCCCTTCAGGTGCAGAAGGGAGAGGAAGCACACTGAGGCGAGAAAGTAGTAAGGCCCCATCACGGAAGGCAGGAGAGCGAGCAGATACCCCGCGGTCTTCACATCCTCCTCGATCTCATGAGCCATCAGCGGGATGTCGAGGGGAAGCCTCGAGACTGCAATGAGTATGGGGATGAGGACGAGCGCGGTCAGTACGGCACCCGTCAGGATGCCGGATAGATTGAAGAACCACCAGAAGTTCCTGGTGTATGCGGAGATGCCCTTGAACAGGTAGTTCAGTGAATGAAAAAACTTCTGGGGATGCAGAGAGAAGGTTCTGTCGAAGAGTTCAAAGTACGGAGCCGGATCACCCGGTGAGACCCTGATCGCCTTCTCGATGAGCCCCACGGCCTCAGCAGCCGGCTTCTTCTTCGACTCTTCTATCAGGAGATAGGAATAGGCCTCCGGGGTCATCAGGGCGTCCTCAGACGGATGGTTCGCACCGGCGGCTGGTGCAAAAAAGAGATGGACAAAGAACAGCAAAAGGCCCAGAAAAAGAAGAGACGTTTTCTTCAAGCACATACCCCCGGGTGATTTTGCCTCACATTAATCCGCGGTCCCTTACCCCAGTTTTCCCTGTCTTGTCCCTTGTTACTTCCATTATATCATTAATTATTTTTTTTTTGTCCAATCCTCGGCTCTCCGCCTTTGAGGAGCCTCCTGATATTATCGCGGTGCTTTACGTAGATGAGCAGGGTGAGGACGAGGGAGAGAGACACACCGAAGGCACCCTCCTCGAGCAAGAGCATGTTCAGGGGCAGGAACGTGAAGGCCGTGAGCGCACCGAGCGACGAGTACCTGGAGGCGAAGACCGCGGCAAGCCATATCAGGACGGTGAGCAGGCCGACATACGGCGCGTATACGAGGAGCACCCCGATCGAGGTCGCAACCCCCTTTCCGCCGCGGAACCTCATGAAGACCGGGTAGTCGTGCCCGAGCACTGCCAGCAGCCCGGCAATGCCGGCATATGGATCGCCGTAACCCGAGACCTTCACCAGCGCAACCGCAAAGGCCCCCTTCATGATATCCCCGGCCAGGGTGAAGACCGCCTCCTTCTTACCCATGGTCCTCAGCACATTGGTGGCCCCTATGTTGCCGCTGCCCGACCTCCTCAGGTCGACCCCCCTCGCCCTCGCGATGACGAGGCCGAACGGGATCGATCCCGCGATATACGCGACCGCCAGCAATACGAGGATCACGTCACCTCCTTCCAGAAAGAGACGGTATACCTGACCCCTGAAAATACTGCAAGCACGAGGGCGATCCAGATCAGGACGACGCCCGGGGCGTAGAGGTCTATGCCGAACAGGCTGTCCCTCAGGACGAGGCAGAGAATGGCGGCTATCTGTGCCGTGGTCTTGAGCTTTCCGCCCATCTCCGCAGGCATCACGATATTCTTCGACAGTGCGACCACCCTCAGCCCGGTCACCAGGAACTCTCTGACTATGATCACTATTGCAACGAAGGCCGAGAGGCTGCCGGTATCCACCAGTAGAATCAGGGCCGATATCACGAGGAACTTGTCGGCTATGGGATCCATGATTATACCGAACTTGGTGACCTGTCCGGACTTTCTCGCTATGTAGCCGTCGAGGAAATCCGTCAGGGATGCAAGCCCGAATATCAGCGCCCCCCACAACGGGTAGTCCGGGGCGAGCACGAGAAAGAACGGGATGGAGACAATGCGGCTGAATGTCAGCATTGTCGGAACGTTAAGCCTTAACGTAGTCATCAATGATCCCCTTCCAGAACCCCTTCGCCTTGAGGATTAGGTCCGTGATCTCCCTGACCGCCCCCCTGCCCCCCCTGTTTGCGGTCACAAAAGCCGAAAACCTCCTCACGTCCTCCGATGCATCGGCAACGGTCACGGGAAGGCCCACCCTCCTGAGTATCGGAATGTCGACGACATCGTCGCCGATGTATGCTATCTCTTCATCCTGCAGGGAGAACTTCTCCTTTATCTGTTCATAGGCGATCACCTTGTTCAAGCACCTCTGGTGTACCTCCTTGACACCGAGTTCATGAGCCCTCCGCTCGACCACCTTCGAGTGGCGGCCTGTGATTATGGCCACATCGACCCCCTTGCGTATGAGGAGCTTTATCCCGTGTCCGTCGCGGACATGGAAGGACTTGAACTCGTTGCCCTCGTTGTCGAGAATTATGCCGCCGTCGGTGAGGACACCGTCGACGTCGAGAATGAGGAGCCTGATCTTCGCCGCCGCCTCGAGGGCGGCATCGGGTGTCTCGTGCCGCCCTGAATCATCCGTCCGCATCTCTTCCGCCTCCTTCCTCGCACAGGGTCTCGGCCGGCACGCCTCACACTATCCCGTGCCTCAGTATGTCGTGCAGGTGGATGACACCTGCAGGCCTGTTCTCCTCGTCCGGGACTATGAGGGAGGTTATCGAGTGCTGCTGCATCACCGAAAGCGCCTTTGCAGCAAGCGTCTCCCTCGATATCATCCTCGGGTTGCGGGTCATCACCTCAGAGGCCTTCATGCCGAAGAGCGCAGCACCCCATCGCTGCAGCCCCCGCCTCAGGTCGCCGTCGGTGATCACTCCGGCGACCTTCGACTCTCCGTTGCAGACGACCGTCATGCCGAGCCGCTTCGAGGACATGACGAGCGTCGTATCCGTCATCGGCGTATCCATGCCGACCACCGGCAGGCCGTCTCCGGTATGCATGAGGTCTTCGACCTTTACGAGCAGCTTCTTGCCGAGTGAGCCGTTCGGGTGGAGCATGGCGAAGTCCTCCTCCCTGAAGCCGCGCCTCTTTATGAGCGCTACGGCGAGGGCATCGCCCATTGCCAGCGCTGCAGTGGTGGACGCGGTGGGAACGATGTCCATTGGACAGGCCTCCTCCCTCACGGAGGTATCGAGCACGAAGTCCGAGGCCTTTGCAAGCGTGGAGCCGGGTTTCGTAAAGGATATGAGCGTCACACCGAAGCGCTTCAGGTAGGGGATGAGCCTTATGATCTCCTCGGTCTCGCCGCTGTTTGAGAGGGCTATGATCACATCCTCGTCGGTCACCATCCCGAGGTCTCCGTGGCATGCCTCGGCGGGGTGGAGGAATACGGCCGGCGTGCCTGTGGACGAGAGTGTAGCGGCAATCTTCTTGGCGATTATGCCGGACTTGCCCATGCCCGTGACCACGGTCCTTCCGTTGCTGCGGCAGACGGCCTCGACGGCCTCCTCGAAGCTGCGGTCGAGCCTCCCGATCAGCGCGCCCACGGCCTCGGCCTCCGTCCTCAGGACCTTCTCAGCTATCTCAACCAGTGACTCTCGTTCCGACATGCCCTCTCCAAGGCCCCTGCGCCGACGCCCGCCCACGCAAGGGACCCGTATATTTTAGTCTTTACAGCCATGGAGGTGTCAATTTGTACGGGCCGGTCCCTCTCCGGCGGCGCATACGTCGTGCACCGCCTTCACCATCGCAAGCATGTCCTCGAGGTCGTCCAGCCTTATCATGTTCGGCCCGTCACAGAGTGCACGGTCAGGGTCGGGATGGACCTCCATGAAGAGCCCGTCGACACCGGCTGCAACCGCGGCCCTCGCCAGCGGTGCGGCGAACTCCCGCTGCCCGCCCGACGACGAGCCCCGCCCTCCGGGAAGCTGTAGGCTGTGAGTGACGTCGAATATTACGGGATAGCCGAAAGACCTCATCACCGGAAAGGCCCTGAAGTCGACTACGAGGTTGTTGTATCCGAAAGAGGTCCCCCTCTCCGTGATCATCAGGCCGGTATTGCCGGTTGAGGTGAACTTCTCGATTATGTTCTTGACGTCCCAGGGTGCGAGGAACTGGCCCTTCTTGACATTCACGGCCTTTCCGGTCTCCGAGGCGGCGATCACGAGGTCTGTCTGCCGGCAGAGGAGTGCGGGTATCTGCAGGACGTCCACGACCTCGGCTGCACGGGCCGCCTCCGAAGGGGAATGCACGTCCGTGAGCACCGGAACGGAAAGCCTGCTCCTGACGCTATCGAGCACCCGCAGTCCCTGCTCGATCCCCGGGCCCCGGAAGGAGTTCACAGAGGTCCTGTTCGCCTTGTCGTAAGAGCTCTTGAAGACGAACGGAAGTCGGAGCCTGCTGCATATCTCCCTCAGCCGCAGTGCGGTCTCGAGGACGACATCCTCCGACTCGATCACGCACGGGCCTGCAATGACGAGCAGGCCGTTCCCGGTCAAGCCGATCCCGTCAATCTTCATCATCGGGCTCCATAGAGACGTGTATGTCCGACAGGGCCTCGTCGTCCCCGAGATAGGGGAAGAGAGAGCGCTTCTCCCTGAGGGATGCCTCTATGAAGGCCTTGAAGAGGGGATGAGGCTCCGTGGGACGTGACTTGAACTCCGGGTGGAACTGGCACCCGAGGAACCACGGATGGTCCTCGACCTCGACGATCTCCACGAGCTCACCGTCGGGGCTTGCACCGCTCACCCTCAGGCCGTGCCTGGCGAAGACTCCGCGGTAGGCGTTGTTGAACTCGTACCTGTGCCTGTGCCTCTCGGATATCTCCCTCGCCCTGTAGGCACTGTAGGCGTGGGAGCCCTCGGTGAGCACGCACGGATATGCGCCGAGCCTCATTGTTCCGCCCTTCTGGCTCTCTGCGGACCGCTCCTCAACCCTGCCCTTCCTGAAGTCGTACCACTTCTCCATGAGATAGATCACCGGATCCGGAGTGTTTATGTCGAACTCCGAGCTGTTCGCCTTCTCGAGGCCGCAGACGTTCCGCGCAAACTCTATCACGGCACACTGCATCCCGAGGCATATGCCCAGAAACGGTATCCTCTTCTCCCTGGCGTACCTTATCGCCTCTATCTTGCCCTCGATCCCCCTGTAGCCGAATCCGCCGGGAACCAGGACGCCGTCGGCCTCTGACAGGAACCGCTCAGGGCCGCGCACCTCCACCTCCTCGGAGTCCACCCACTGGAAGACGATCCTTGCATCGTTAGCGATACCGCCGTGTATGAGCGCCTCCAGGAGGCTCTTATAGGAGTCCTTGAGCCCGATGTACTTGCCCACGATGGCGATCGACACCTCGTTCTTCGGCTCCTTTATCCTCCGGACGACCTCCTGCCACCTGCCGAGGTCGGGCTTCTTCGTATCGAAGCCGAACTTGTTCGCAATGAGCGTGTCGAGTTCCTCTTCGTGCAGTGCAAGCGGTACCTCGTAGATGGTCTCCACGTCTATAGCGCCTATCACTGCATCCACGTCTACGTTGCAGTAGAGGGCGATCTTCTTCTTGATCCCCGGCGGCAGGGGCCTGTCACAGCGGCAAAGCAGCGCGTCGGGCTGAATTCCGATCTCCCTAAGCTCCCTCACGCTGTGTTGCGTGGGCTTTGTCTTGAGTTCCCCTGCGCTCGGTATGTAGGGGATGAGGGTGAGGTGCACATAGAGCACGTTCTCCCTGTCGACGTCGTAACGCATCTGCCTGATGGCCTCCAGGAAGGGCAGGCTCTCTATGTCGCCGATGGTGCCGCCTATCTCGACGATGACAACGTCGTATCCGTTGCTGACCGCCTTGATCGTATTCTTGATCTCGTCCGTTATGTGCGGGATCACCTGCACCGTATCGCCGAGATAGTCGCCCCGCCTCTCCTTGGTTATGACGTTGTGGTAGATGCGGCCGGTGGTGGCGTTGTTGGCCTGCGTGGTCCTGACATGCGTGAACCGCTCGTAGTGTCCGAGGTCGAGGTCGGTCTCCGCCCCGTCGTCCGTGACAAAGACCTCACCGTGCTGAAAAGGGCTGAGCGTGCCGGGGTCCACGTTTATGTAAGGGTCGAGCTTCTGGAGCGTGACCCTGAGGCCCCTCGCCTCGAGCAGGGCCCCTATGGCCGCAGAGGCGATCCCCTTGCCGAGAGAAGAGACGACCCCGCCTGTCACGAAGATATACTTTGCCATTCAACCTCCCCTTCCGGCGTATTTATCAAGACATCCGCCCACGGATGAAGCCGGCTCACTTCCCGGCCCTCCGGGAGCCCTCTCTAAGCCTCTGTTCGACCCTCGCCAGGTCTTCAGGCGTGTCCACCCCCACGGTCTCGTACCCGGTTATGCCGACCTTTATCCTGCAGCCGTTCTCGAGGGCCCTCAGCTGCTCGAGCCTCTCGGCCCTCTCGAGGGCCGATTGGGGAAGCTCCGTCAGTCTCATGAGCACGTCCCTGCGGTAGCTGTAGATGCCGAGGTGCTTGTATAGATCGAGGCCCTGCACGGACTCCGGAGGCCTGGACTCCCTGCTGCCCGGGCTGCAGAACTCGTCCCTGTAGAACGGCACCGGTGCCCGCGAGAAGTACAGGGCAAAGCCCTCTCTGTCGAAGACCGCCTTGACCACGTTTGGATCGAAGACCTCGCCAGGGTCCTCTATCCTCTTTGCAAGGGTCCCGATGTCGGCCCTGCCGTCCTCGAGCAGGCCGATCACGGCATCGATCATCTCCCCCCTGATCAGGGGCTCATCCCCCTGGACATTCACAATTATATCATAATCGGTCCCTCTTGCGGCCTCGGCTATCCTGTCGGTGCCCGAGGGATGTTCAGGTGCCGTCATGACCGCGTCACCACCGAAGGACTCGACGGCCCGGCGTATCCTCTCGCTATCCGTAGCCACCATCACGCGGTCTGCAAGCGAGGCGGTCGCGGCACGTTCGTACACGTGCTGGATGACCGGCCTTCCCGCCAGGATGGAGAGCGGTTTGCCCGGGAACCTCGTCGAGCCGTACCTCGCAGGTATTATGACTACAGCAGACATCATCATCAGGTATTCCAAACAGGCCCGGATTGAACGCGGTCAGCCCCGGTCTTCAGCCACCTGTGCCGGCGCCCCCCGGCAAGGGCCCTCCTCACTTCGCGAACGCGGGATGTATCTTCCTCACATCCCCGACCCGCAGAGTTATCCTGTTCGAGTCCAGGTGCTCCAGAAACGGCAGGGCATACTTCCTCGTGGTGCCGAGCAGGTCTCGGAACTCGCCGACGCTCATCGTCTCCTTCTCCGCATAATACTCCCTGAGGAGGCCGAGCATCCTCTCGTAGTCCTCCCTGAGGAGGTACACGGAATCGGTTATCCTCGCAACAGCGCCCTCCTGCGCCATCAGCCTCAGTATATCCTCCATCTCCTTCACCCCGAGGCCGAAGTACTCCGCCAGCTCCTCCTTTGTCGGCGGCTGAAACCCCTTCTGTCCGAGCAACTCGACGACCTCGTTCTTCATCTCCCTGAAGGTGTCCGTGACCGCCACGGTGAAATCTGCAAGCCTGACCGTGTCCCTGTCGACGACGACCTCGTCCATTATGGAGAGCACCCCCTGAAAGGTCCGCTGTTCGAGCCCGAAGAGCGTCCTCAGGACCTCCTTCGACATGCCGGGCTTCAGGGGATTGTTCTCGTGAAACCTCCTCAGCGTATCCGCGATCCTCTCCCTTAGGCCCTGGAAGATGTCCCTGTGAATCAGCCGGTCATCGAACCGGACGAGTATGCCGTCCCTTTTCAGGCCGTCCGTCACGGTGTCGATCTCTGCGGTGTCTGCATTTATCCAGCCCTGAAGCTGGTGGCGGGTCATGCCCCTGACCCCGGACTTCTTCACCTTCGTGGCGATCTTCTCCGCAAGGCTGCCGTCCCTGTAGACCTTCAGGTCTTCGAGTCCCTCTCTCTTACGCCTCCTCCTCGCCTGTGAATCGAGGATCACGCCCCCGCCAATGGTGACGACGGGCGAGAAGCGCCTGATAATGAACCTGTCTCCCGAGACCGCCAAGACCGGCTCTTCGAGCCTTATCTGACAGAAGGAGCGCCCTCCGGGCTTCAGCTCGCTGCAGTCGTAGAGTATGACCCTGCCGACGGCCTCGGTTGTGGAGAGGTGGAAGTGGACCCTTGATCTGTCCTTCAGAACAGGGGCGTCCTCGAGCATGGTGAGCTCTGCATCGACTGCGCGGGTGGGCCTGAACCTACCGGGCTCCACAACGACCGCCCCGCGCCTGAGCTCCTCCTTCTGCACACCCTGCAGGTTGACGGCGACCCTCTGGCCGGCATACGCCTTGTTGATGGGCGTGCCGTGGCTCTGCAGCCCCCTCACCTTGCTCTTGATCTCCCCGGGGAGTATCTGTACGGGGTCGTCAACCGACAAGGAGCCCGAGAGGGCGGTCCCGGTGACGACCGTCCCGAACCCCTTGAGCGTGAAGACCCTGTCGATGGGCAGCCTGAACAGCCCGCCCGGCGACTTGGGCCTGACTTGAAGCGATATCCGGTGTATCTCCTCCTTGAGCAGGTCGATGTTCCTGCCGGTCTTCGACGACACGTCGATTATCCCGGCTCCCTCGAGGAACGTGCCCTTCACGAAGTCCCTCACCTCGTCCCTGACGAGCTCGAGCCAATCCTCCTCGACGAGATCGGCCTTGGTTATGGCAACTATGCCCGCCTTTATGTCGAGGAGGTCGCATATCGCGAGGTGCTCCCTGCTCTGGGGCATCACCCCCTCGTCAGCGGCTATCACGAGGAGCACGATATCGATGCCGCCTGCACCGGCGAGCATGTTCCTGACGAGCCGTTCGTGACCGGGGACATCCACTATGCCGACCGTGAGACCGTCGGGATAGTGGATGTCTGCGAACCCGAGGTCTATGGTTATGCCGCGCTCCTTCTCCTCCTTCAGGCGGTCGGGGTCGACACC
>Ga0256830_1000184_pt1 | contig 56984 bp, 55 predicted proteins | sample 128326metaG_FD_190537 | JGI IMG/M metagenome (GOLD analysis project Ga0256830, IMG submission 190537) | Hydrothermal vent microbial communities from Lau Basin, Pacific Ocean - 128-326 | ecosystem: Environmental > Aquatic > Marine > Hydrothermal vents | place: Pacific Ocean: Lau Basin | collected... | reverse complement strand
GCGTAAAAGTGGTTCTTTACGCTGAATCTGTGAATGTAGTCATGAATGGGATTACGCAATTCTACTTAGAATAGGACTGAGAACAAATTAGGTAATTTTCTGGATTTTATCTTTTTTTCATAACCACAATACTTTGCCTATGCGTGACTCGGAGTCACTCTTAACAACGGTGATGATCGTTTCGTTTCTGCTGATTTCAGCTGGTACTGCCCTGCCGGTAGTTGCGGTACTGATTACAGTATCACGCAGGAAACGTGCCTTGCGGCGGGAAAAGAGAGCGAGCAGCTCCCGAGATGTAGAATGGAGGGATGTTGAAAGTGAAAAAAAGGAGTTTGCAGTTCTGTGGGCCATTCTCAGGGCATTGATAGTATCGGTGATTCTTATCACTGCAGGAGTCCTTCTGGTGAAACATGCAGAATCGAAAAGAGGAAGTAATAGTAATCTATATGATGGGTATAAGGAGGAATTTTTATAACATGAAGCTTCGAATACAACCACTGGTGGCGCTTTGTGACAGGAAAGTTAACATTTGCGTTTCTGAGCTACCAGCTTACGGAAAAGTGAAAATAACCGCTTCCATGAGTCTTCCCTGGGCAACCAGCATCAGTTTTAAATCAGCTGCCTGGTTTACCGCGGATGCAAACGGCCAGGTTAATTTGTCCCGGCAAAGTCCCGACTCTGGATCCTATGACTTTGTCGATAGCATGGGGCCTATTGTGTCAATGGAAAGCATCGATCACAAGGCAATGGAGAAAGTCCTCCGAGATATTTCTGTTGAAAAGAGTCAGTTTATAGAAATCATTGTGGAATGTGGACAGGATAGGGCATCCGCTAAATTGGAAAGGCTGTTCATTGCCAAAGATGTCAAAAAACAGAGAATCACCAAAGAGTTTGTGGGGGAATTTTTCTACACTGAAAATGTCAACAATCAAACCATTGTGTGGTTAGGAGGCTCAGGTAGTAGCCTTGGTGTGAATTCACTGATTGCGGCTGTATTGGCCTCGCATGGTTTCAATGTTCTTTCTGTGGCTTATTATGGAGAGAAAGGGTTGCCCGCCCAGCTTTCGCAGATTCCCCTTGAATACTTTGAAAGGGTATTCACGTGGCTGTTGAAAAATTCAGTCACCCGCGGGAAGGAAGTTGGGGTTCTGGGTATGTCAAAAGGCGCTGAGCTAGCATTGATTCTAGCATCCAGATATCCTTTTATAACCAAGGTGGCTGTTTTTGCCCCACATGCCTACTGCTTCCAAGGGCTGGCCTTTAAGAATGTCTCATCCTGGAAATACGAAGGAAAATCACTGCCTTTTGTACAATTGAAGAATCGTTGGGTGTTTTCCAGTATGGTCAGGGCCTTCATCAAGAACAAGCCCTTTCAGTTCATCGACACGTATCAGAAAGGTTTGCAGGTGACACAAAATAAAGAAGACGCACGGATCAAAATTGAACAGGCACAAGCCGATTTGATGTTGTTTACCAGTAAAGAATGCGGCATGTGGAATACATACGATGGCAGTGTCAAAATTATGAATACTCTGCGAGAACATAACTATAACCATCGCTACGAAATGGTTGTTTATGAAAATGCAGGCGAACCGTATTACGTGCCGTATGTGTTCCCGGTGGGTTGGACAACAGCCAAGATAGCTCCCAGACTTGTGTTGTCTATGGGCGGCACTCTGGAAGGAAACGCATATGCAAGGGCAGATTCGTGGGAGAAGGCCATTGAGTTCTTCAAGACATAGCGGGTGGCACCGCGATGAGTTCACGTTTCGATTCTTCCGCTGTAGATCGGGTTGGCATCAAGGGCAAGCTGTTCTACAGTTTGGTACAGGTCGTAATGCACATGGAGCCTGCACCATTTGTCTAGGTAGTCTGTCTCCAACAACTTAGTGGTGATTGAATCAGGTCAGTGCTTTTTAGTATTGGGCAAAGTACTACTTGGAAAAGTATTTTCTATAGTTTTATTCATGTTTCTTGATGAAACAATTACAATAATAGATAATAGCAAGAGATGTAAAATGCAAAATACAAGCTTCATTCACTATCTTTTTCCTCTTCATCAGTTTTCATTTTACCAAAATGCTAAGCGAAAATATGGTTTTGATTTTGATAAAGATTGGGAATGGGATCAATTATTTGCTATAGCAAATACAAAAGAGACCATTGAAGACCTGCAGAAATTAAAAGAAAAATTATCTATTAAAAATGCGAGATTCATTCTTTATCAGTTGTCACGGTTAACTCACCCGAGAGATATTATAACATTAGGCAAAATTGAAAAAAACCAGTCTGAATGGGGAGGAGGATTCTACGGAATAATTCCTTCTTATTTTAACAATATAGATGGTATACCTCAACCGAATAATTTTAGCAATATAATTAAAACAGCACTATATCTTACTAAAGTTAGAATTCAAAACTACAAGACTATAGCTAATTCTGATTTTGACTATCCCATTGAATTCTTAAATAATAATTTATCCAATCTCGCTTTGGACAAGATTTCTTCCAATTTGCATCTTGATTTGGATTTTTCAGTGATCAAGGATTTATTAAGATTTTTTAATAAAAACAAAATTACGTTTGAAGAAGCTCAGCGTTTATCTTCAAATAAAATATTCTCTGAAATGTTAAGGCATCGCATAGAACTAGGATATATCCCTCGGCCCTTACCTGATTCAACTGATTTAGCCAGGTTTATTTTTAAAGCAGCCAGTAAAGAACCATTAGATGAAATCTGGAAATGGTTAAATCCCTGGAACGATTTCTGTCTTTCTGATTTATATTCATTAAAAGATAAATATCAAACATTAGTGAATACATTAGAGGAAAATAAACAGAATATTATAAATCATATTTTAAGCAGAATTTCTCTTTTCTTGCCTGATGATACCTATTTCAGTGATCGGTTGAGTTTCGCCGTAAACTGGGGTATCAGAAGTTGGGCAACAGAAAATACTCTTGGTACCAACATTGTACAATTTAAAGATAACTATGAAAAAATGTTTCAAACACTGACTCATGAAACTTTTCATCGTGTTCAATTAAAATTATGTTATGCAGATTCTTCCCGGAATAAAAAGAGGTCCTTTGAAGATTTAGTATATCATAACTTTCAGACAAAGGAAAATCAGATATTTTATGAAACACTTTCTTATATTATGTTGGAAGGAACAGCTACTTTTGTTGGAGGTATTGATGGTGAATTGAAATTACATGAAAAAATGTTGAATGGAAAACACTTGTTGGAAAAAATTGTTCATGAAATTTACAATAAACATAATTTTGAAAATATTGAAAAACTGATAAATAAAGGTTTAAAATCAAATGGCCCTTTTTATGCATTAGGTTATTTTATGAGTAAAACAATCGTACGTAAGCTGGGAGAAAAGGCTATTGGTCATTTTTTGAAAAGGGGTTGTATAATTTTCTTTGAAGAATATATCAAAATATTAGATAAAAAAACAAATTCAAAGAAATTGAATTTTAATTCTAATATAATTCAAAAAATTAATAAACTTAAAATTGCTTTCTAAGTTTTCAGGGAAGATTGTTTTATATTATATTAATACCTTATAGATTTGATTTTTCTAGTGAAATACTAGCCCATGAATTGCTAAAAAATAACATAATGTGACAATGTTCTGGCGTTTGGTGACCGAGGAAACGATAATAACAATCTGCTTTATGCATTCACCCTTGAAGATAGTCAGGTAAGGAAAGGCGGTTCTTGTGATTGACGAGATAGGATGCTAGAAGGGATTTTAGTTGATACTGACAACCATTTTATAATCAACTACTTCAAAATTAAAATACTCAAAATCTCCTTCTTTTAAGTTCCAAATTACTCTTCCTCGATTCGGTAAAAGAATACCATCAAATGTTGAATAGGAGTCTAGAATTGCTGACCAATCTTCAAGAGTATATTTCCCGTTTGATTCGAAATACCTTTTTGCCTCAAATCTGTTTATCAATCCTTCGCGGTTAAAATAAAAAACTCCAGTAACCGACAAGTCACCTACGGTCAAGACAGCATTTAATGAATGAGCGTCTCTCTCTGTCCAGGTTATTCTTTTGTCTAACAGTCCTGATGGAAACCAAACCAACTCACCTAAATATCTTAGTAATGACCCCTGGTTAACCTCTTTTCCTGCTGCAACAGCGATTGTTTTCAAGCCTAAAAAAGAAACTTTAACTTCACCTTTATTATTCAGAAACTTATCCCTGACGTAAATGGGAAATATTTTCGCATTCCATATAAACCCGGGATTTAAAGATGAAAAATATTGAGTTGCCGTAAACGGCATCCAATCTTTATTTCTATCTACTTTGATTTTTCCTTTTTGTTTAATCCTCATATTTAAGGTTCTTTTCGTACCTAGTACGTGAGATTGAATTAGATGGTTTTTCAGTAATTCAGGCAGCCCATTCAAGTCCTTCAGTGAGATTGTGCTACTGTCAGTTGTTTTTGAGTTGAAAAGTGCAGCTTTTTCTTGTTTAATCATTCGGTTAAATGAAATTTTTCCAATACCCCAAAGAACAAAAGTTATTATCAATATTGTAACTATAATGTAACCAATTATCCTAATCATTTTAATGTCTATTCCTCCCGCATAACTTATATTATTTCTTACATTTATCGGAGAAAAGAAATAATCCAATGTAACCAGGATGAAACAAGGTCTTTAATAGTTAGGGAAACCCTATCATCATGATTATTACAATTATTTACTTTTTTCCTCAACGATTATCTAGTTCTAGTTTTACTGTCAATTTTTCCTCTTACTGATCCTTAAAACCGATGCTATCAAGTTATTCACCAATTTGATAACATAACTACCTATACTATGTTAAAAAAATGTTTTATAATTATATCTAAGCTGTTATGCATAGTTAAAGTATCATTTTGATGAGAAAAAAAGAAAATCCGGAAAATTACCTAATTTTTTCCTGGTCTTATACTAAGTAATATTTCGTAGGGTTCGTTCGTGCCTATATGTAGCGAGAAATTAAATTTATCAACTCCACCCTGTTACTCACACCGCATTTTCGGTAAATGTTGTAGATATGCGCCTCTACTGTTCGTTCTGAAATGAACAATCGTCCGCCAATTTCTTTGCTTGTTAGGCCTTGACGGAGTGCATTGACAATCTCTGCCTCGCGCCGAGAGATGCTATGATCCTCCACGAACAATAATGGAAGCTCTTTATTTGAAGACCAAATACCGTGTGTGACCCATCTGGCAGCGACTAAAATCATTAGAAGGCCCCAAACCCCAGCAAAGATACCAGATGCGAGGACGTTTACAGGTATGCCCCGGTGGAAAGCAGGAGGAATAAATATCAAAATCACCGTTAAGGTTACAAGTAGAAGATAGGCAATTGTTGAATAACTCAAAAATATAAACATGCGTCGTTGTGCCCCGTTGCTTTTCAGAACCATAAACAGAGCATAGAGCGACAAAACACTAAAGTAACCATTGAATATCAGAGTTGCAAGTGTTGCTGCCCACGTCATGTTGTAGCCGAGAAAAAAGACTACCAAGATGCCAATGATTGCCGTCGTCACAGTGATAGCAGATTTTTCTTTGTTTCCGAGTGAGCCTGAACCCAGTGATAGGTAAAAGAGTGAACCACTAATCAGTATCACAAATGAAACCATTACTCTGACATATGAAAATATAACTGTTAGTATTTGGATGGGAGTGGTCATAAAGGTAGCCTGAAAGAAAACGTAGGTCCCGAAAAGCAACCAGAATGCATAAGCTCCGGTGTACACTATAAAGCTTCGTAGCCATCTATGTCGGCTTCGTAAATAAACAAGGTGCACAAGCCCTGCAGATGTGACCATGAGAGCAAAGGCGATCATGTTAAGCCATAATATGAACTGATCCACAGAATACTCCCGGTTTTCTTATGGAGTTTAGCCTTCTACAAACTTTGGGTTAGGTAAATGTATTATATAGTGAGTATAGGGTACCTCAACGGACACATCAAGAAAAAAAGTGGTTTTTGATGGTTTCCTCACTAATTATAAACTAGAAACGTGAAGAGAGATCCATCTCCATATGAATACTCTTGTTATTTGAAATGTTTAAAATCGCGAAATCACCTACTATTTTATGTGTAGTGCTAGTGGGTATATCATGGGATTCACTATTCATATTTTAATTAATAGAAGGAGGATGCATGTCATATTACTTAGATTTTTCTGTAGTAGTCGGAAAGACAACCCTTAAAAATGTATGTTATGTTGCTGGGAACCTGTGTTAAGCTAAATATATGTTGCAATCTGCTTAAAAGTGTATTTTATGATTTTTTGTTTTAATGCTATAAAAGCACAAGAATACCAACATTAGTTACGAAAATACAAGAAAGCAGCGTTGCTGTACTACTATTATCTTAAATGGAAGAGAGGTTTTGAAAGAGTTTTATGGAAGCAAAAGATTTTATCATTGTTGGCGAGAACATCCATTGCACGAGAGTTGTAAAAAGTGGTGGTGTTAGAACGGCTAAGCTGCCAGGTGGAGGAGAGGGTGTAAAGTATCAGAAGAATGGAGAGGAGATGGTGCTTCCAGTCCCATCAAAGTGGGAAGAGGTGTCTCCTCAGTATGCCGAGGGAAAGATAAGGCATATCGTGCTCGGAATATACCAGGCTTTGAATGGCAAGGGTGAGGCTGAGAGAAGGGCAGGTGAGGATTACCTTTACTGGGTTGCAGAGAGGCAGGTTGAAAAGGGAGCCGATTTCCTTGATGTAAATGTGGATGAATACTCTGTCTATCAGGAAGAGAGAAACGAGATAATGAAGTGGATTGTGGGTTTTCTTGCAGAAAGATTTTCAACACCGCTTAGCATAGATTCTTCCTCCGAGGAAACCCTTGTTGCAGGGCTTGAAACGTATGTGGAGAAACTTAAAGAGCGGACAGCGGGTAAAGGCGAAATGCCCATTCCGATGGTCAACTCGGTTAGCTTGGAGAGGGAAGGGGTGGCAGATATCATTATGGATTATTCTGCTCATGCAGTTGTAAGTGCTGCAGGCAGGTCCGGACTTCCCTCGACTGCGCATGAAAAGATAGCAAACCTGGAGGAGATGGTATCAATTCTGGATAAGAAGGGGATGAAAAGGGAGAAGATGCACTTGGACCCGCTGGTGCTTCCGATTAGTGTGGATTCCAACAATGGTAAGAATTTTTTGGAGGCTGTAAGGGAGGCAAGAAAGCGCTTCGATGGTGTCCATATTACGGGGGGCTTAAGCAATGTGTCCTTTGGGATGCCAAAGAGAAAGCTTATTAACCAGGCATTTACCTGGCTTTTCATAGAGGCGGGAGGTGACGGAGCAATTATAGATCCTGTTCAGCTTTCCATTGAGAAGCTCTTTACCATGGACAGGGAGACGGAAGCCTTTAAGCTTGCCATGGCCCTGCTTGATGGTACAGACCTCTTTGGGGCCGAGTATATTGCCGCCTACAGGGATGGAAGGCTTTAGGACAGGCTTTAGTGTGGATTGCAGGTATGGGGCAGGTTTTGAGGCTGGTTGTAAGGCTGGTTATGGAGGTAGATTGTAAGGCTAATTGTAAGCATGGGTGTTAAGGTTGCAGGCTGGCTCGCAGGCGCTATATAAGGAAGTGCTATGTGAAGTCGAAGTTACAGGTTCAGGGGGTTAAAATGGCTGCCGGTAATCATTTTAAGAATTTTCATGTAGAAGTGCTTCCTCCGAGGCAGGATGCGGAAGACTTGGAGGTGAGGCTTGAAAGATTTACGAAGAGGTATGTACGAGTTGTAGAAGCGGGATACACTGCCTGTATAACAGACAATGCCATGGGAAATCTCTCCTTTCAGGGAACAGAGATCATCGAGTACTTCAAGCTTCCCGTGAAGGCGGAGAGCGTTATGATTCATTTGAATACATTTCATACAAAGCGGAACCTCGATGAAATCCTGGATTCCTGTGCCAACCTGGGGATAAGGTATATCCTTGTTGTATCCGGGGATGGAAGTGCAAGGCTTCCAAAACTTGCCCCGGCTGATATTGGGGCAGAAGATGCCATAGCCGTGACCTCGGTGGAGCTTCTTAGGTATATAAGGGAAAACTATCCCGGTGCGTTTACCCTTGGCGTAGTCTTTAATCCCTATGAACCGGAGGATCACGAGTTTGAAAAGCTTCTGCGGAAGCTTAAGGCGGGAGTCGAGTTTATAATTACTCAACCCATAATAGAGAAAAATGAAGTGGTAGACAGGTTGGTATCGGAGGTGAATATTCCGGTTGTTGTGGAAGCATGGATGTCGAAGAAGCTTCATCTTCTTTCAGACTGTGTTGGTTATGAGATTCCGGAGGATACCCCCTATGATCCAATCGAAAATCTGGAGAAATTGATGTTTAACTACCCCGACAGCGGTGTGTATCTTGCCATGCTTAACTATAAGAGGCAGTTTCCCCTGCTTCCGGAGCTTGCTTCTACTGGCAGGGTATCAGCTGAATCCCTGGAGAGGGTCGGTTTGGGAAAGGCTGGCTCTGCAAAGATATCTGTTGCAAAAGCCGGTTTAAGGAAGGCTTCCGCTGCAAATACTGATTCCGCAAATGCTGGTTCTGCAAAGGTTGGTTCTATAAAGGCGGGCTCTGCAAATACTGACTCCGCAAAGGCGGCGGTAAAATGAAAATAGTCGTTTGTATAAAACAGGTTCCTGCCACAACAGAGGTGAGTATAGACCCGGAAACAAAGAGGTTAGTGCGCGAAGGCGTGGAGATAATGATGAATCCCTTCGATACCTATGCTTTGGAGGAGGGGCTTCTCCTTCGTGAAGCCCATGGTGGTGAGGTAATAGCCATTTCCATGGGTCCGAAGAGAACTGAGGCCACATTGAGGGAGGCACTTGCCTGTGGCGCAGACAGGGCCATTCTTTTAAACGACAGGGTGCTTGGAGGTTCTGATACATTTGCTACCAGTTACGCACTTTCCAGGGCAATTGCCAAAATCGGAAATGTGGACCTTGTTATCACCGGCAAACAGGCAGTGGACGGCGATACTGCTCAGGTGGGTCCCGGTATTGCTGCTCACCTTGGTTGGCCGCAGGCTGCATATGTATCGAGGGTAATTGAGTCCGATTCGAAGCACCTTGTTCTGGAGAGGATGCACGAGACAGGTTATGACGTTTGTTCACTTGAACTGCCCGGTGTTATTACGGTTCTAAAGGATATAAACTCGCCGCGTGTTCCAACATTAAAGGGAAGGCTTGCCTCGCGCAAGGCAAGTATCAACATATGGAACGCCTCTGCAATTTCTGCTGACCTTACAAAGATAGGACTTAATGGATCTCCTACAAGGGTTGTTGCTACAAGAAGCCCCGATGCAAGGGACAAGCATACTATTATTCTTGATGGAAGCCCCGAAGAGTCAGCGAGAGAGCTTGTGAAGATACTGAAACAGAGGATAAAGCTGTAGGAAAAAGAGAGGGTGGTTATGATAATGGATGTTGCTATGGGTGTTGGTAGATGTTCGAGGCGAGAACATATTGCCCAAACATATTACCCGGAGGAGGCTTTTCGGTGAAAATTGATAGTAACGGCAGTGAATACAGGGATATATGGGTGCTGGCCGAACTAGTTGGAGATGACATACACAGGGTCACTTTTGAGCTTTTGGGTGTTGCAAGAAACCTCGCTTCCAAGCTCTCCAAGGTCAAAAACAGAGAAGAAGAGGTTGTATGCGTAGTCCTTGGAAGCGGTTTGAGTGAAGAGTCAAGGAAGAGGCTGTTTGCCGGTTATGCGGATAAATTGATTATTGTAGATGATGAGGCATTAAGGGTTTTCAACGATAACATTCATGCTGCTGTTGTATCAAGGTTGGTACGCAAGTACAGGCCAGAGGTTCTTATTTCAGGGGCGACGAGCAGGGGAAGGAGTGTAATGCCCCGGGTTGCTGTCGAGGTGGAAACAGGATTGACGGCAGACTGTACCGGCCTTGATATAGATGAAGACTCAGGGCTCCTTCTGCAGACCCGCCCGGCCTACGGCGGAAATATAATTGCCACTATAAAGTGTGAAAACTACAGGCCACAGATGAGTACTGTAAGGCCAGGTGTCTTTAAGCTTCCGGAAGCGGATTTTTCACGAACTGGTGTTGTAGTGCAAGAGGAACTGACAGAGGAGGAGAAAGTTTCCAGACTAAGGGTTCTGGAGGAGCAGACGATTGAAGATGCAACTGTCAACCTGTCCGATGCAAAGATAATTGTAACCGGAGGTAGGGGAGTAAAAGGCCCGGATGGCTTTAAGGTTATTGAGGAGTTTGCAAGGGCTATCGGCGGTGCCGTGGGGGCAAGCAGGGCAGCGGTGGATTCGGGCTGGATTTCCTATGCCCATCAGGTTGGCCAGACGGGACAGACGGTACAGCCAAAGATATATATAGCCTGCGGTGTATCGGGCCAGATTCAGCACCTTGTGGGAATGCAGTCCAGTGACTTCATAATTGCAATCAACAAGGACTCAGAGGCTCCCATAATGAAGCTTGCAGATGTTGCCATAGTGGGAGACCTCTTCGAAGTGATACCCGAGATTGTAAAGCTTGTTAGACGGGATGACGAACTTAAAAAGGCTGTTTAGTGGCTGGGTAGCCTGAAACCTAAAAGGGCGCGACTTAAAAAGGCCGTTTAGCCGCTTAGCCCTTTTAGCTCTTTAGCGGGCCGTTTAATGGGTAGTTCAGCTTGGAACCTGAAAGATAGGTCTGCCATACAAGCGTGTTAAGACAGCCTGCATTATTAACTTACCGGTATTGCGGTTTTTGCAGATTGGTGTTTTACCGATTGTATAATAACTCGTTAAAGTATTTCTTCTTTAAATTGCTTTAATAATTTTTCCATATTTAAAATTAAGGGCTTCAGAAGTTCATTATCCAACATAAATCCGTATGTGTGCCTGTAAAAGTGTCTAAAGCCCATTAACTCCTTTAATCCTTCTTCCAATTCTTTTGTTATTACACCAGAATTAAATGCATTAGCCAATAACCGTGTATGCCATTTGTCGTCTATTCTAAAATTAGTATTTATGCTTTTGATTTTTATTAGCAATATCTTTTCTATTCCATTGTATATTGAATGTAAGGAACTTGCCGCAGCCCTTATTTGAATATCATCGAGTTCTATATTTGCAATTATATTTTTCAAGGTTTTATGATTTTAAGTTCTTTATCAATTTGAGGAATCTCAAATTCAATTCTTTCTTTTTCTTTATCAGGCAACTCGTTCAAACTTACCGCTTTCTCTTATTTTTTTACTGAAATCAGTATCATAATCTAAACAGACAAGGTCTACCAATCTGTCTAATTTTTCCAGCAATTCGGCGTATACCTTGAAATATTTACTTTTTGCTAATCCAATTACTGCTATATCAATGTCCGATGCTTCGGTAAAAGTTCCTTCGGTTATTGATCCGAATATATAAATCTCTTTACATCCTTCCTCTAACAGTATTCTTTTTGCAATATCTACATCTTTCTTAATCCCAGCTGGTAATTGCTTTTGCATAATACTATTTTATTTCATTTTTCCTTTAGAGGCAAATATTTATTTTAATCATGCTTGCACAGATAGGAGCAGGATGCTCAGTCTCTGCCAACCTATACCGGAAATCAATAAGATTGAAGGGTTTTAGGATTTCTTCTACCGTACCTTCACATACTTTCAAAAATGTTCATTATGCTTCCATATCAATCTAATCCCCGATAAACACAAAATAAACCCCTATTCCATGATAACCGCCTTGAATAATTTGACCCTCTAATTGTATACCTCTAATGAGCGGAGAGTAATAGACGTAAGGTTATTGGTGGAGAGTAAAAAAACGGACGGTAATAAACGAAAGACAATGGAAAAACGGCAATAGACGGAGGGTGTATGATTCAGTTTTTCGATGTTTCTAAAAGCTATGATAACGGAAGGGTTGAAGCTGTTAAGAACCTATCCATGGAAATAGAAAGCGGGGAGCTTTTCGGTTTTCTTGGCCCCAATGGGGCAGGAAAGACTACCACAATAAAGATGATGACAGGGCTTCTTAAGCCTGATTCGGGAAGGATAACTATCAATGGAATCGACATACGGGAAAAACCCCTTGAGGCTAAGAGAATAATCGGCTATGTGCCGGATGAACCTGTCTTCTATGAGAAGATGAGGGGTATCCAGTTTTTGTCATTCATAGCTGATGTATTTGAAATTCCACCAGAGAAGAGGTCTGTAATCTATGAACTTGCAGAGTACTTCGAACTGAAAGAGGCTTTAAACGACATCGTATCCTCATACTCCCACGGTATGCGGCAGAAGCTTGCAATAATTGCATCCCTTATTCATGAACCCGAGGTGCTTATCTTGGATGAACCGATTGTTGGGCTGGATCCAAAGGCTTCCTTCCGCCTTAAGGAGAAGCTAAGAAGTTACTGCAATGAGGGTCGGACTGTCTTCTTCTCCACCCATGTTATGGAGGTGGCGGAAAAACTCTGCGACAGGGTAGGGATAATTGGAAAGGGAAGCCTGATAGCCGCAGCTCCCTTGAGTGAACTTAGAAGGGATAGCGGAGAGAGGAGTGCAAGCCTTGAAAGAATCTTTCTTGAACTCACAGATTCATTAAAGGATGAGGGCCACGATTATGAACTCTAAATCTAACTCTGCCGGTACAAAAGGTGCGGGAGCTAAATCTGCGGGAGCCAACTCTGCCGGTGCACAAGGTGCAGGAGCTAAACCTGCGGGCGAAAAAGCCACAAAAGGTGCAAAAGGCACACAAGGTTCACAAGGTACAAATGCAAAACCTTTAGGTGCCAAAGCCGCAAAAGGCGCGGGCACAAAAGCCGCAAGAATCCCCAAAATCCCCAAAGCCCTTCTCATAGTAAAGGCAATAATACTGGGAACGACATGGCTCTCGCCAGGTGGAAGAAAGGAAAGCTTCAGAAAGGAAAAGATTTGGGTTTTCCTTATGGCGGTCGTAGGAATCGCAGTCGGCGGAAGCACCCTCATAGGAATGCTCTACCTGCTCTACATGCGCATCTTTATTCTTGGAATCAATCTGGGTAGCCCCCAGCTTGTCATATTCTACGGTATCCTTTTAAGCTGGATGCTGATTTTTTTCTTCGGCATTCCCATCATTCTGTCCGTCCTCTACTACTCTGAAGACACCGCCATCCTTATACCACTACCCCTGAAAACCCGTGATATCATCACCGCAAAGGCCATGGTGATATATCTTTACCTCCTGCCGATTCACCTTGTAGTCTTTCTTCCAGCCGTGGTTGTCTTTGCAAGGGCTCTACGATTTTCAACCGGTATCCTGGTATCGACACTCTCGGCTACTCTATTCGGGCCGCTCATCCCCATGGCTCTCGGTTTGCTCTTTGTCTTTCTGATCTCCCGCGCCGTAAATGTGGCTCGATACAAAACAGCCTTTGAGCTCCTCGGCATGGTAGCAGGCCTCTTCGCCATCCTTGCACTTCAGGCTTTCCTCTCCCGCGCCATGAACGGTAACGTCGGTAAAACCTTTGCAAGCCTGAACGAGCTTCCCGACATCTACAGCCAGCTCTCGCGCCTGCTTCCTCCCATTAACTGGTTTTCGGAAACTTTCACTACAACCGGTTCTCCTATGTATCTGTACTCAATTCTATCATCCCTTATATTGATTCTTGCCGCCCTTCTACCCCTCCACGCAACGTACATGGGCGATTTTTCCAGGCGAAGCGAATCACCTGCCAAGGGTCTGAAACGGGGAGGTTTCAGGCTCGTCTCCGCGCTTTTTCAAAGAGTTCAAAGAGAAAAAGCGCCCCCCTCCGGAACGCTTGTAACCTCGAAAATACCCCTTCCGGCAAAGGGTTTAACGGCAAGCCTCATATTAAAGGAGTGGAAAATCCTCGTATCAAATTCCACCTTTATTTTCGAAGCTGTCGGTGAGGTACTGTTGGTGCCGATTCTTCTTGTGATCTTCAAGTTTGTTTCACCCGGAAATGTGATAGGCACATTGAACCTCTTTATATCCCAGTCGAGCGTAAGCGGCCTCCTGGTTTTTGGAGTGCTCGCGCTTATGATGGCATTAAACGGCGTAGCTGCAACGAGTGTCTCGAGAGAGGGAAAGAGTTTCTACTTAAGCCTTGCACTTCCGATTTCAGGCAGGACGCATATAGTATCAAAATGGCTCTTTCAGCTTCTCCTTTTCTATCCCGCATACATAATGGATACCGTACTTATCTACCTGTTATTCAGCCTGCCTGTAAGCGCTCTCTTCTATATAGTGCCCGGAGGATTCTTTCTTATAACGCTGGCCTTTTCTATAAATATATACTTTGATTTAAGAAGGCCGATTCTGAACTGGACTCATCCCCAGCAGGCGATGAAACAGAACATGAATGTACTTGCAGGTTCTGCTTCCAATATAGTGGCCTTTGGATTGATTGGTTTTATCGGTTACCTCCTTGTTAAATCGGGAGTACCTTCATTCATGGCAGGACTGGTGCTTCTTTTTATAGCCCTGTTTGCAGCTGTTGTTATATTCAGGCTGGTAACAAACTATGCTGAAAAACGTTACCAGTTCGAGCTTGAAGTGTAATTTTATACTAAAGCAACCATGTCCTTTTTACAAAGTGTAAGCTGATCCAACCTTTCTATAAGATATGGGTGTATGATAGTAGAAATTAGTCATACATTAGCTTACCAGGAGGAGTAGGAATTTCTCTTCCAGCGGATTTTACAGTTTCTATCCATTCTTCGATTACAATTTGTACGTTTTTTAAGGCTTCTTCATAGGTAGGCCCATCAGCCATACATCCCGGAAGTTCAGGTAGTTCAGCAATAAATGCATTATCTTCATTGCTCCAATATATGATTACTTCATATTTATATTTACTCATTTCTCTCCTCCGGTTTGTAATTTAATTGATTTATTCAAGGTTTTTGTAGGTAGTAGCTAAATAGGACATATTCCATTGTTTCCCTGAATGAAATATGATAATAGATTAATTACCATATTGCTTCATTGGTTTTAAAATGAGGAGAGAAATGGATGTCTGAGTTGATCATTATAAATTCGATACTGGCTCAGCAAGAATATATAATGATACACCAATAATAACAGGAAACTTTTTTATAAAAAAAGATAATTTATACTGCAGGGGAATTTGGTTGTGATGAGGGAAGCCGTATACTTATTTGCAGGAGGCTTTCCTGTGATATGGAAATTCCCTTTGAATGGTCAGTGTTTCGCTTGGGAGGGGGTGATTTCAATATATACTATGTAAATGATAGTGATACGATTTATAGAAGTTCACATGCAATGTCAGATGACTATAGTGACATAGATACTGACCATTTTCCCATTAGTGAGTTATGGAAAACTTTCGAGAGAAGAAAAGATGTTGTGGCAGTTGCGCATGTTGGGGGAAGGGCTTAGTGATGATCATACAGGAAAGTTGGGGTTAGCATATCCGAATCGGGCAAACAAATCAGTTGCCACATTTGATGTAAAGGCTGGCTTAGGATGTCATCCATACTGGGTGCGCGTCTGTCAATTAAACGGAGGTCAAGCCTGGTCGAGTCCTATTTATATAAATTGTATAGACAAGAAATAACAACTCTCACCGGATTATCCACCGGATTACTTAATTTCAACCTCAGGTCCCTTCTGGTTTAAAAGTTCATCCTTCCTGCAGTGCAGCAATTTCGATGCCGCAGCAAGGCCTGACTGGATAACACCTGCAACCCCGTGACTCACGGTACTTGCCCCGCAGAGGTACAAACCATCAATCTCCGATTTTACGTTGAATGCAAAGGGCCCAACCTGGTTTTTTGTCTTTGCAATCCCATACAGGTTGCCGTAGGTAGTGTTTAAGAAGTGTAGATTGGTAAGTGGGGTGCCAAGATTTTTCATTACCACGTGATTGCTTAGACCGGGGATTCTTTCATCGAGAGCCTTCAGCATCTTGGACATAAGAAGCTCTTTAGTCTTTTCATATTCGGGGGGCCTCGAACCATGCCGACTGTTTACCCATTTTCTGAAAGGTGCAAAACTTACAAATGTAAATACCTCACATGTGTGTATGCCATTCTTCACTTTTGAAGGATCCTTAAGGCTTGTTACATTCAAAAAGAAGGAAAGCGGTTTATTTGCCTTCATTATGTAATCGGTCATTCCCAATCTGTAAATCGAATCGACATCCTCATTATCGTAGAACCAGAAGTTTCCGGAATCGAGCCCTGCTTCCTGCAAATCCATATCTACTGCCAGAAAGAGTGAAAGCCCGGATACAGAGTATTTAACCCTGTCCAGTTTCCTTCTTAGCTTACCACTTAAGAATTCTCTGCCTATCAACTTTCCGAATGTAACTTCGGGGTCTGCATTGCTTACCACATACCTGCTTGTTATTACTCTCCCGTCAGCCAGCTTAACCCCGCCTACCTTTTTCCCATTTAGAATGATTCTTTCCACCGGTGCATTTAAAAGTATTTCGCCGCCTGCCCTCTTTAACGCCCTTATCAGTGCCCTTGGTATCGCATGGCCTCCGCCGGCCGGGTAGTATCCACCGTTCAGGTAGTGATTTGTGATACCTGCATGAACAAAGGCAGATACCTGTGAAGGGGGAAGTCCGTGGTCACCACTCTGCCCTGAGAGAACACCCTTTAGAAAAGGATCAGAAATATACTTTTCAATCAGGTCTTTTCCTGAACGCAATCCCCATTTAAGAGTTTTCATTGCATCAAGAGGCTTCATTTTGTGTGGAGAGGAATCTCCCATAGCGGTAAGTGATTCTATCATACCGGATACGGTATCTATATAATTCTTTATACCCTTTTTCTCTTTCGGAAATTGATCTGCAAGATACTCTATAAGGTTTTCCTTACCCGCAGGAAAATCGAATCTTCTTTCTCCCAGAAAAATGTGGTCGTATCCCTTTGGATTCAGTTCATAAAAGCTGATCTCACCTGAAATCCCCAGGCCCTCCAGTATCTCTCTTAACGAACCGCCCTTATTGAGCTCGCCCACATAGTGGACCCCGGGAGAAAAAGTAAAACCTTCCAGAGAGAAACTATGACACCAACCGCCCGGCACCTCATGCCTTTCACATACGAGAACTTTCATTCCAGCCTGTGCCAGTGCCACAGATGCAGTTAAGCCTCCTGCTCCCGAACCAATAACAATTACATCAAAATCCTTTTTCATCGATAAATTCCCATTACTGAAATAATAAAAAAATTATCCATGTTAATCAAATTGCATCGGATAATGGACATCCATTTCAGCTTTGTCAAGGTTCATGTTATTTCCCTAAAACTAAACCAGCAGAAACTGTGAACTGAAACTGCTTCAACGGATAGGGCTGGAATTGAGTTGCAGGTGGAGGTGAATTGAGAGGCCAGTAGCTCAATTTCCCCGTTATGTAGAGCATACGTATCCTGAGTGAAAGTCCTGCAGCAAAATAATTCACTATGGAAAGGCCAAGTATATTATTATGGTCGGGACAGTTAAGGTTTCCAGACTCAATACAGTTTGTCTGATCCATGGGGTTATCATCCGGGTTTAAATCAACCCTGCCTGCAGCTCCTATACCGGCTTCGATGAAGGGATCGAGAAGATACCAACTCTTTGCAAAATGATATCCGATATTTATTGTGCTTATCCAATCAAAGGCCCAATTCCAGTTAAGGTTAGGATCTATACTCTCTGTTCTGTTGAACATGAGTAGAGAACTAATCCCGAAACCAATTCTATCTACCTTCAAACCAAATTCGATACCGGGTTTGAAATTTACACCTTTATCTATCTCGTTAACAATATCTTTTACAGTGGGTGAATCTACAAAACCAACACCAATAATTGCTCCGAATTTGGCACTCGTATTTAATGCTGAAACAGATACCGTTACCATACCTAAGATTGCTAAGGAAATAAGAAACTTTTTCATTACTCACTCCACATTTTAAGGCACAAATTTATTACACCTTTTAAAAATATTATATCTCATTAGGATGAAAAAACAAATATTAGAATCTCAATTTGCTTTAGAGAAACTTCATAGCTGCCATTACAAAGGTTAACAACACTGTAACTATTGTAGGTATAAACCAGCTCATAAAACCGATACGCTTGTTTAAATCCTCGAATCGCTTGTCAACCTGCTCAAAACGCTTGTCGATTTGTTCGAAACGTTTATCAACGGCTTCAAAACGCTTGTCCATGTTGTGATACATTTCTTCGAATCGTTTGTCAACCTGCTCAAAGCGTTTGTCAATTTGTTCGAATCGCTTGTCAACGGCTTCAAAACGCTTGTCGATTTGCCGAAAGCCTTCCTTCATTGTTTCGGCAAGAATCTTTATGTCACTCTTCATTTCCGTGAACTGCCTGTTTGCATACTCACGTTCCATTACATTTTCAATGAGCAGAGAGATAGTTCTCTTGAGGGCTTTTCTATCCTTGACCTCAAAGGCTTCTGAGAATTCTTCTTCGAGAATCTCGATAATATTATCCATGAACACCTCCTAAATAATAATACGATTACACAATTGTATAAAGGGAAATATTGCTATTTTGATTGTACGGTTCTAATACAATAAGTTTCTAAAGATATGGTTGAACTCAGATTCCTGTTCAATCTGCAGGCTGTGGCCGCCTCCATTTAAAACGATGAAGGTCCCCTTAGGATAATGTTCCAGTATTGGGAAAACATCCTCATATCCCACAACAGAGTCCTGCCTTCCTGTAAGAATGACAGTCGGTCCTTCAAAGTTATCGAAGTATTTCCCTTGGTCATACTTATCGAATGAGAAGACATAACCCTCCTTGTAGTATCTCCTGATAAAATCATTATCCACCTCCACCAGGGCAGGTTTGATTTCTTTTAGATACCTCTCCCATGTGTACCTGTTCTGGATTACAAAGAAGTCCTCAAAGTCTTTAACCTCAGACTTTGAAAGCTGGTTCATAAACTCAGAATCATGCTCAAGAACGGTATGAGGGGTGAGTTTTCTACGCCTCTTGTCCGGTATAACTACCGGACATAAAAGAAAGAGTCGATCTACCTGTTTTTCTCTCTTTGCTGCAACAGCCCTTGCAAGGTATCCACCGTATGAATAACCGACAAGTATGAAATCTTCATCACCCACTATTTTATCTATAAAAGACAGAACAAAACTTAGCATTTCATCTGCGCAGGAAATTTTATCCGCTCCTTCGCTTGTTCCCATGCCAGGAAGGTCAAAGTATATTCGCTTCCATTCATTATCTGCATTGTCTATCTTTGAAAATACTGGTTCTATGCAACCCTCCATTACTCTGTGATCAAGCCCGTAGCCATGAATATTGACAATAGGTTTACCCTCTCCATGCTGCCAGTAACTTGTTTTAATACCCATTATTTCTAATTCCATCTTTTAAGTCTCCATTAACAGCTTCTATAGTAGGTTTTATAATAGCCCCTAGGCCAAAATATACATCAATCATATACATCCCGGTACGTCTGAAACTCCCCTTACCCTTCTGCTTACCCGTATTATCCTTTCAAAGTCATCCCTGGAAACATCTTCCGGTACTCCGCCTGAATCCATGAAAATGTATCTTGCATATCTCTTTCCCAATTCTGCCATATGCAAAAGATAGTCATTTTGATTAACTTCATTCCAGTACCAGAACTTTGTGGGAAAGCCACCTACCACGACAAAATCCCTGCTGTAGTTTTTTAGTACCTCCTCTATGTCCCATCCCTCCTCTGGGTCAAAGGGGTTTATAAAATCGAAGCCGCAATCTATAAAATCCTCTATGATTTGCGCATTGGCACCGTGGGTGTGAAAATGCACAAACCCTCCCAACTGATGAACCCTCTCTACCAGGTTCTTATGCCACGGTTTTATGAATGTCCTGTAATGTTCCGGTGATACAAGAAGGCTCTCCTTTGAACCGAGATCGTCACAGAAGGCTATGCAGTCTGCCCCTACCTTAATCATCATTTCTGCAGCAGTTATATTCCACTCTCCAAGTTTCCTAAGCATCGCATCAATAAGTTCTGGGTTTGTTATGAAGGAAATCAGAACTTCCTGGTAATCCATTAGAAAATAGTGAAGCCCCGAAAAGAAACCATTCAAAGATCCCATAACGAACTCACCCCTGCTCTTAAGATAACCGGCATCCTGGGTAAAACCCTCGTAACGGCGAGGATCAGACGGATCCGGAAGCACAAGGGCCTCTAAGTCTTCCATGGATTTAACGGGATGATTGTAGCTGTGATAGAAGAACGGATTGAATTGAATCTTTGCAAGGACACCGGTCTCGAATTGGACGATGATTCCGTTGTCTGAGTATTCCTTTACTCTAACGAAGAATTCTCCCGGGCCTCCGTGGCCAAAGGAAATGTTTGCCCCCTTTCCAAGGCAGGAAAAACAGCGGCCTGTATATTCATTAAAGGCTATCAATTTGTCCAGCTGTTCCTTTCCCATTGCCGAGGTATCATATTCATCTGACACGTCGTACCACCACATGTTGTCGTAATGGCAGTATTCCGGTGTAAGCCGTTTTGCGGTATCGCTGTTAAAGAAGCTCATCCAGTGCTGTGGTACCGGTAATCCCCTTTCACCTTCTAAAATCCCCCTAATCCATTCACTCCGTGTCATAGTAAGTAAAATCCCTTCAGATTGAAATCAGGTTTTATTTTAGCACACTTTGATGATATATTTTAGGTGCCTGCAAAATGATAGGTCTGGTTGATAGGGCTATATGATAAGTCCGGGTAATAGAAGCAGGTGCCAGTTAGAGGTTAAGGCTTGGGTGACGGAGCTGGGCGTAGAGTAAGGTACCGGTCAGGAGGTATGGATACGAAAGAGGATAAGAGAAAGATAGTTACGGCGGAAAATATCAGTTTCTGCTTTGGTGTCCAGAAATCTCTGGAAAGAATAGATGATATACTGAAAAGCGGGAAGTATAAGAATGTCTACATGCTTGGAGAGCTTATCCATAATGTACAGGTGATTTCAGAGCTGAAGAAGAAGGGTGTTACTATAATAGAAGATATCAATGATATTCCCGATATACCCCCTAAGAGCATAGTTATTATACAGAGCCACGGAGTTGGGCCTTCCGTTTATAAGAAACTGGAGGGAAGGAATATCCTCTATATGGATTCAACCTGTATCCTTGTAAAGAAGATTCACAGGGCTATCTCTCGGTTGGAGAAAGATGGCTACTATCCCGTGATTCTCGGAGACCCTGAGCATACAGAGGTTAAGGGTATTGCAGGATATGTAAGGCAAAAACCAATCATCATTGAGAGCGTTGAGGATATCAATCCTAATGATTTTGGGGGCAAGGAAAGGGTTGGAATCGTCATGCAGTCCACCTTTTTTCTGGAGAGGGTGGAAGAGATTGTAGGTAGAATCCGGAGTCTTGTTAAGGAAGTTAAGGTTGTAGATACCATCTGTCAGCCTACCAAGGCAAGGCAGAGTGAGATAGACGAGAAGTCAAAGCTTTTCAAGTCCGTGGTTGTGGTAGGTTCCAAGGGAAGTTCAAATACAAAGAAGCTCTACCATATTTCAAGGGCAAACAATAAGAATACTTTTTTAGTATCGTCGGAGGAGGATGTCTGGAAATATGATTTTTCAGGCCTTTTCCCCCTCTTCCTAATTTCGGGAGCATCATCACCGCATTATCTCGTAGAAAGTATAAAGGCTGAGATATTAAAGAGTGTGCACCCTTTCTACAGGTTTTCAAGGAGATACACAGGTCAGGTGGAGGCTGAAATAGAGGCTTTGCTGGATGAGAGTATTAAAGAGAACAGTGGTATGGAGATTAAAAAAATTCTTAAGGCTTTAAAGGAGTTTATCCTTCGTCCCGGCAAGAGAATAAGGCCGCTTCTTCTTATCTGGGGATATCTTGCCTGGAGAGGAGATGAAAGAAAGCTTAAAGAGGCTGTAAAGGCCGCTGCCATTGTGGAGATGATGCATGCCTTTCTTCTCATTCACGACGACATAATGGATAATGCCGATCTCAGGAGAGGCGGAAAATCATTTCACCTGATGATGAAGGATAATTTTTCTTTCCTTACGTACAATGAAAATATCGGTCGTGATATTGCAATTACAGTAGGTGATATCCTTTTTGCCCTCTCCGTGGAGGCTATTGCCAGCCTAAAGATAGCACGGAAAGTAAAGAATGATTTTTTAGGCTACTTTGGAAGATGTTACTTTTTGACGGGCGTTGGTCAGGTTTATGACCTGTTGGCATCGCAGCCGAAGGCTATGGACAGGGTTACTGCTGAGGATAGGAGGGGGAAGGTTTCCTGGGCGGAAAGAATCAATCTATTGAAAACGAGTTACTATACGATTTACTACCCAATTCTAATGGGGGCGGCGCTTTCGGGCGGGTTAGTTGAAAGGCGTGGTGAAGGTTATAAAAGTGTGAAGCAGGCTAAGGAGGCTATCGAGGAGATGGCAATTCCCCTGGGAAAGGCATTTCAAATGAGAGACGATGTTATAAGCATCTTCGGTGATACAGAGAAAACGGGGAAGCCCGATTCTTCTGACATACTGGAAGGAAAAACCACTGTGTTAATAGAAGAAACTTTAAGGTCTCTAAAGGGGAAGGAGAGAGAGGAGTTTGAGAGACTTTTTGTCAGGAAGAATAAGGGAGAAAGGGAGGTTGCGTTAATCAGGGAGGCTATTGCTGAGTCTGGTGCTCTAAGCAGGGTTAGACGGGAAACGGAGAAGCTTTTTAAGGAGTCGAGGGAAAAGCTTTCCCTCTTAAAGGTTCCGGATGACTATAAGAAAATCGTTGCTGATTTGATTGATATATTGAGTGATTATTGAAAACAATATATTGACATTAAGCCTTATGTCATGGTTATGATATGACTCGCAGTATTATATTACTGTTAAATTAATATAGGTATACCAATGCAGGAAAAAAAATTAGATGATTTAAAAGATATTATCAATTCCATGGGAAGCCTTCTCATTGCCTTTTCCGGAGGTGTTGACAGTACCTTTTTGTGCAAGGTTGCTTTTGATTTACTGGGTGATAAAGCCCTTGCCGTAACAGCAGTATCTCCGACTTATTCGAAAACAGAGTTTAAAGAAGCAAGAGAACTTGCAGAAGAAATAGGCATAAAGCACGAGATAATCGACTCCAATGAGCTGGAAACCCCTGGTTTTGCGGAAAACACACTTGACAGATGTTACTACTGTAAAACAGAACTTTTCTCAAGGTTAAGAGAACTTGCCGATATTTACGGATTAAAATACGTTGCTGATGGTTCCAATTTCGATGATCTTAATGATTATCGGCCCGGTATGAAGGCTGCATCTGAACTGAATGTTAGGAGCCCTCTAAAAGAGGCCGGTTTGACAAAGGAAGATATAAGAATCCTGTCAAAAAGAATGGGGCTTAGAACATGGAACAAACCAGCCTTCGCCTGTCTCGCCTCTCGATTTCCCTATGGAATGAAAATAACAAGGGAAAATCTCACTATTGTGGAAAAGGCCGAAGAGTTTCTGAGAGAATTGGGGATAGAACAGCTACGGGTAAGGCATCATGGTGATATAGCTAGAATTGAGGTTCTTTCAAGTGATATGCCTAAATTAATTGAAGATGTAACCAGAGAAAGAATCATCGATAGATTCAAAGAGCTTGGTTATACATATATTACGCTTGAACTCGCTGGATATAGAATGGGGAGCATGAATGCCGGTAAAAGTTACAGCAAACCCCGCAAACTTAAATAATTTGCCTCTATGGTTTTCTCTATATCCTTATGATCATGGGCGGTAGATACGAAGGATGCTTCAAACTGGGATGGCGCTATATATATTCCATTCTCAAGCATTTTTTGAAAGTACATTGAAAACAGTTTGGTATTCGAGGTAACAGCCGTGTTGAAATCATGAACCTTCTGGTCCGTGAAAAAAAGGCTCATCATTGATCCGACCCTGTTGAGTGAAAAATTTAAATGTAACTTTTTCATATTTTCTTTGAAGCCTTCTTCCAGGAGTTTTGATTTCTTTTCCAGTGCAGGATATATGTTGTCTTTCCTCAAGACAGACAAAGTTTCGTACCCCGCTGCCATTGCAAGGGGATTTCCTGAAAGAGTTCCTGCCTGATATACAGGTCCCTCAGGAGCGAGCTGTTCCATGTATTTTCTCTTTCCGCCGAATGCCCCAACTGGTAATCCTCCGCCAATTATCTTGCCAAGACAAGTAATATCAGGATCAATCCCATACAGCTCTTGTGCACCACCCAGAGCAACTCTGAAACCGGTGATTACCTCGTCGAATATTAGAATAATGTTTTCTGCCTTGGTAAGGTCCCTTAAATCTTTTAAAAAATTCCTTCGCGGCGGGATAACGCCTGCATTTCCCATAATAGGTTCAAGAATTATTGCCGCAATCTCTGATTTGTTCGAGTCGACAAGTTTCTCTACGGATTCTATGTCATTAAAACGAGCAATAAGGGTATCCTGTGCAGTATGTTCAGTAACACCCGGACTTCCCGGAATGCCGAAGGTGAGGAGTCCGGAACCGGCCTTGATAAGAAAGCTGTCCCCATGACCATGATAGCAGCCCTCAAATTTGATTATTTTACTTTTTCCGGTATAACCTCGTGCAAGGCGAAGGGCACTCATAGTTGCTTCTGTACCGGAATTAACCATGCGTACAAGTTCTATCGACGGATAAATTTGAGTAATAAGTTCAGCCATCTTGATTTCAATTTCAGTATTTGCTCCGAAACTCGTACCCAGATGTGCATATTCGGTGAGCCTTTTAAGAATACGCGGGTCTGCATGACCTAATATAAGCGGTCCCCATGAGCATACATAATCGATATACTCATTCCCGTCGACATCAAATATTCTTGAGCCTTTACCCCTCTGTATGTATAGGGGATTCATCCCGACAGACCTGAAGGCACGAACCGGACTATTGACGCCTCCCGGGATTACTTTTCGAGCTCGTGTGAAATAGGTTGAAGATTTCTCGAAATTACTATTCAACAAAATATTTTACCCTCTCTTTCTTAAACTCTTTTATGCTGAATAAAGCCAGATAATCCTTGCTTTTGATTTTCATGGCCATTTCCTCTATGAGAGGAAGGCATTCACTTCGCTCTCTCTTATGAACCATGGCAAAGAGTGAATACTGCCATTCGGGATAAGTTTTTCGCTGGTAACAGTGTGATATTTCACGGTACTCTGCAAGGCACCTTCCTGCTTCGACGATTCGATCCTCAGGAACGCGGAAGCAGGCCATTCCATTTGCATGAAAACCGATTTTTCTGTGTCTTAAAACAGCTGATATTCTTTTAATTACACCTGTTTTTTTTAATTTACTTATGTGTGATAGGAGAGATTGTTCTTCGGTGCGCAATTTCATGGCAATCTCTTGCCAAGGTGTTTTTACAATTGGCAAACCTTTCTGCAAAAGCACAACTAGTTTTCTGTCAAATTCTGAAAGTGTAATAGATTTTTTGTGTTGACTTAACGCATGGTTAGTTTGATACAACTGTCTGCCCGTTAGAGGAAAGTGAACACCTATTTTAAATGTTTTTATTGCTGGCAGAATGATATATTTAACAGTGTCTATTCCATCGAAAAGCTTTCCAATCTCATTTTCAAAATCATAGCTTTGTTGTACGGTAAGGGTAAACCAGATATTGTAGTCATTATCTCGGAGATAATTGTGACTGACACCGGGATGACTGTTAATTCGTTCTGCGACAGTAGTTATATCATCCTCTTCGGCTCTTACAGCAACAAGTGTGCTTTTATAACCAAGTGCAGCCGAGTTGAAAATAGCAGATAATTCCCTGATTATACCCTGTTTTAAGAAATGGCGAAGCTTCTCAATTACTACCTCTTCGCTCATGCGGCATCTCTTCCCGATATGAGCATATGGATGTGAAACAAGAGGGATATTTAATTGAATCTCTTCCAGCAATAGTTTCTCATTCTCTTTTAAGTTTTGTTGTAGATTACTTTCCATCTTCGCTATTATGTTCTACCTTTCATATGTTTTATTCTATGTCTCTCTTACCATATCAGTTCATAGATACTTTACGCCGGGATGCCAAAGGTTGATACACACAGTAAGGTTCTTCATCGAGATAGTTGCCTGTTGTGGCGAATGCACGTGCCCTGCAACCGCCACATACCCGTCTATATTCGCATATTCCGCATCTTCCGTTGTAACCGTCGATATCTCGCATTTTTAAGAAAAGTTCGGAAAATTCCCAGATCTTTCGGAAATCATAGGACTCCTCTCTCAGATCACCGGCCTTTTCTTCGAGGAAACCGCAAATTTGAACCCGGCCGGTATTGGAAATAAATGCGAATGATTGTCCACCGAGGCATCCTTTTGTCATTGCACTAAGGCCATGGGTTTTTGCTGTTACCTTTATACCCCTCTCTTTTTCCTTCTGTCGAAATATTCTGTAATAGTGTGGAGCGCAGGTTGGTTTGAGCTGAATGGGAGCCTCCCGGCTCTTTTCATATATCCAAGTGAGAAGTTTTTCGTATTCCAGAGGATCTATTTCGTAATCCGCAAGATCTTTCCCCCTTCCTGTGGGAACCAGCAAGAACGGATGATACCCGACTGCTCCAAGATCGATTGCAAGTTGAAGCATTTTGTCGATTTGAAAATAATTGAGTTTTGTAATAGTTGAGTTTATCTGAAATTCAAGTCCAATTTCCTTTGCAATATGTGCTGCTTTGATTACCGCATCAAAAGAACCGTCAATCTGCCGGAAAGAATCATGTGTTTTTGCATCACCCCCGTCAATACTAAGGCTTATCCGCATGATACCGGATTCTTTCATTTTACGCGTGTTATCGTGATTCATAAGCAACCCGCAAGGTGCCATTACCATTCTTAAGCCAAGTTTTGTCCCATATTCTGCAATCTGGTAAATATCGCTTCGTGCCATTGGCTCGCCACCGGTTAGAATGATAATTGGTTTAGCGAAGGAAGCAATATTTTTTAAAACCTTGAAGCATTCCTCTGTGGAAAATTCACCGGTAAACTCCTTATTTGCTGCCGAAGCTCGACAATGCTTGCAATTGAGCGGGCACCGTTTTGTTACCTCCCATGCGATAAGCCTTGGCATGTGTTTCAAGTGTGTTCCATTCATAACCTTAATTTACCTTCTTTCATGAATTAAGCAGTTTAGCCGCATCTTTTGCGAAATAGGTAAGAATAATATCTGCTCCGGCTCTTTTTATAGAGTAAAGTATTTCCATCATGACCCTTTCACCATCTATCCAGCCGTTCAGTTCCGCAGCTTTTACGCATGCAAATTCTCCGCTTACATTGTAAGCTGCAACAGGCACATTAAACCTGTTTTTCACTCTGTAAATTATATCGAGGTATGATAATGCAGGTTTTACCATTACAATATCGGCTCCCTCCTTGATATCAAGCTCTACCTCTCGCAACGCTTCTGCTCCGTTTCCGGGATCCATCTGATAACCCCTTCTATCACCGAATTTCGGGGGCGATTCGGCAGCGTCCCTGAAAGGACCATAGAATGAAGATGCGTACTTAGCCGAATATGACATGATAGGGATATTGCTAAATCCGTTCTCATCAAGGATCTTTCTTATGGCACCTACTCTCCCATCCATCATATCAGATGGTGCTATAATGTCAGCACCGGCCCTTGCGTGAGACAATGCCTCTTTCGCAAGAAATACAAGAGTTTCATCATTGTCAACAGTACCGTTTTTGATAATGCCACAGTGACCATGGCTGGTATACTCACACATACATACATCCGTAATCACAAGAAGGCCCGGTACCTTTTCCTTGATAGCTCGTACAGCTCTTTGAATAATTCCGTTATCTGCATATGCTTCGGAACCAAGCTCATCTTTTTTTTCGGGAATTCCGAAAAGTATCACGCCTGGAATTCCCAGTTCTCTTGCTTCCGTACATTCCTTAACCAATTGATCGATAGAAAGCTGGTAATTACCCGGCATTGACTTGATTTCCGTTCTTATATTCTCCCCCGGGCGTACAAAGAGCGGAAGGATAAAGTCATCAACAGAAAGATTCGTCTCTCTGACAAGTCTTCTTAGGTTTTCATCTTTTCTTAGTCTACGCATTCTTACAATAGGAAAACTCATATTACCTCCTGTTAATTGTTGATTCCGATTTCCTCATCGGTAAGATAACAGGCCGGATCTTCCGCCCAGATATCCCCGGTTACCGCTTCTGCCCTTACCCTGAAATTTCCACCACAAACATCCAAATACTGGCACTTTGCACATCTTCCCTTTACATACAACTTTTTATTCTTAAGTTTTTTCATTAAGGGATCTGACATATCTGTCCATATTTCACTAAAGGGACGCTCCTTGACATTTCCAAATGAATGATGTCTCCAGAACTGATCAGCATATACGTTACCGTCCCAGCTTACACATCCAATACCGTGCCCTGAACTGTTTCCTCCGTTCATTTTTAGAAGTTCAAGTACCTCACGGGCCCTTTTGGGATTTTCCTTCAGTAACTTGATATACAGGTATACACCATCGGCATGGTTGTCTACCGTGAGTACCTCAACCTTTTTACCACGGCGGTGTAGATCTGCCGTTCTTTCTATAATCAGGTCAACGATATCTCTTGTCTGCTCTTTTGTGAGGTCTTCATCTATGAGCTGTGATCCCCTTCCCGAATACACGAGATGGTAAAAGCATATTCGCCTGATATCTTCTTTTTCCAGAAGATCAAAAATTCCCGGTACATCATTAACATTTCGTCTGTTAATAGTAAACCGCAGTCCTACCTTTATGCCCATTTCCCTGCAGTTGCGAATTCCTTTAAGGGCCCTCTCGAATGAGCCCTTTACTCCCCTGAAATTGTCGTTGGTTTGTCCTATACCATCGAGGCTTACGCCAACGTATGAGACGCCGATATCTTTTAGTTTTTCCGCGATATACTTGTTGATCATAGTTCCGTTCGTAGAAATAACAACGCGCATACCAAGGGCACGGGCATATTTCCCAAGCTCAAAGAGGTCTTTTCTTACAAGCGGCTCTCCACCGGAAAAAAGAATTACAGGTACACCAAAGTCTCCCAGATCGGATAGCAGCTTCTTTCCGTCTTCAGTAGTCATTTCGTCTTGGTAATCCATGCCGTCTGACTGTGAGTAGCAATGGACGCATTTTAAATTACACTTTCTTGTTATATTCCAGACAACAACGGGTTTTTTGTCCGATGAAAATTGAAGCATGTGAGATGGTAGTTTTTTCGATTTTCTTCCGTAGCGTAAAACATCGGATGGTTCTATGGTTCTGCAGTACAATTTTGATATTCCAATCATTTTTTACCCCCGTGAAATCCGAGTATCGCATTGACAAGCCCCGGTATGGTGTGTTCTTTTGCTTCAACATCTGGCAAAAAACCTGAATCACGAATGGTTTGTGAGGTTATCGGACCGATGCTGGCTATTTTAAAGTTTTTATCGCCTTTGTAGAGCTTAAAAAAATTCTTGACAGTGGAAGAACTGGTAAAAGTTACCCAGTCAATGCGCTGAGATTTTGTTTTCGTGTTCAATTCTTCTTCGTTCGATTCACTTGTAACGGTTTTGTAGCCTATGATAACAGTGCAGTCTCCGCCATGGAGTGAGAAAGTTCTTTGAATATGGTCTCTTGCCTTGTCGGAGCTTATTAGCAAGAATTTTTTATTCTTTACCTCGTAATGTTTAATGAATTCTTCCGTGAAACATTCTGCTACGTACTCTGTTGGGGTAAAATCAACTTTGAGATGAAATGATTCTATCTCCTTTTTTGTGGCAGGACCGATTGAGGCCAGCTTTATACCTGCCAGATTCCTTATATCATTTTTTCGAAGGAAACGTTCGAAAAAAGCGTGAACACCATTTACACTCGTAAAGATCAACCAGTTATAATTATGAATTTGCTCGATAGCGATATCGAGGGCATTATAATCATCGACTGGTTCAATGCGGATTACGGGAATCTCTATTGTTTCAGCACCAAATTCATCCAGCAATGCAGAAAGTTTTCCTGCCTGTCTTCTGCTTCGTGTAATTAAGATTTTCTTCCCGAATAAAGGTAGAGATTCATACCAGTTCAGTTTTTCTCTTAATGTAACAACTTCCCCGATAATAACGAGTGCCGGTGATTTTATCTTTTCCTTTTCAGCACATAGAGCAATATTGCCGAGAGTCCCGGTAACTGTTTTCTGATCGGGAAAGGTTCCATGATAAACGACTGCTACCGGCGTTTCTGCGCTCTTCCCGTATTCTATGAGAGTCTTGGCTATTACAGCTAGGTTTTTGACCCCCATGAAAATTACCAGGGTTCCCGTGGTTGCAGCAAGTTCCTTCCAATGGATGGCACTTTTTTCCTTAAAGGGATCTTCATGGCCTGTAACGAATGTAAGGGTTGAGTTAAATTCTCTGTATGTCAAAGGTATTCCTGCATATGCTGACACAGCAATTGCTGCTGTTATTCCCGGTATTATTTCAAAAGGTATATTGTTTTTTGCAAGTTCCAGAGCCTCTTCTGCACCTCTTCCGAAAATGAAAGGATCGCCCCCCTTTAGTCTTACAACGATTTTTCCTTCTTTGGCTTTTTCTATCATGAGTGTATTGATTTTCTCTTGTTCCAGGGTATGATTACCAGCCTTTTTACCGACGTAAATTATGTCAGCTTTTTCTTGCACATAGTTTAATAGCTTTTTATGAACTAGATAGTCATACAGTACAACATCAGCTTTCTCCAGACAACGAACCCCCTTAACGGTGAAAAGGCCGGGATCGCCAGGTCCAGCTCCAACCAGATACACTTTACCTTTCGTGATCACCCTTTATATTCTCCATTTCTTTGTTTTTCTTTAGTATTTCGTTACCGCCCGAAGCAAGTAATTTTTCAGCAAGTATTTTACCGATCTCCTCGGCATTTTCCTTATTTCCCGTTATGCTATCTCTTATTACATAGTTGCCATCGACTGTAGCTATCATACCGGTAATTTTTATTGAATCTCCGTGTAATTCACTGTATGCAGCCACGGGAGCACGACAGCCAGCATGGAGCCTTTTTAAAAAGCTTCTTTCAGCCCTAATCGAAGTCATACTCGCTTTGTGATTTAGCATTTTTATTGTTTCCATGATATCCGAGTCGTCCCGGCGTACTTCAAGTGCCACTGCACCCTGTCCAACGGCAGGAAGTACCACTTCGTGATTGATAATTTCGGAAATTCTGTTTTCATAGCCAAGTCTTTTTACGCCTGCATACGCAACAACGATGCCGTCGAGTTTCTCCTGAGAGAGTTTTTTAATTCTTGTATCAAGATTTCCGCGTAATTCAACTACTTTAAAATCATTGCGGAAATGGAGGAGCAGAGCCTTTCTCCTTAAACTGCTCGTACCGATTTTAGCACCACTTGGCAGGTTGCTAAGTCTATCCCCTTTCCCTCTTATCGTAATAAGGACATCACTGCTTACTTCCCGTGGCAGAACCGCTCCGATGACGAGATTCTCTGGGATTTCTGTTGGTAGATCCTTTGCACTGTGTACAGCAATATCTATACTTCCGCATAACAGGTTTTCTTCGATCTCTTTTGTAAAAAAACCTTTATCAGGCTGTTGAAACAGTGACATATCAGTGAATCTGTCACCGGTTGTTTTTATGGTAACAATCTCACATTCTTTGATTTCATCTTTACTTTCGAGCATGGTTTTTACCCAATTGGCTTGCCACAAGGCCAATTGGCTTCCCCGAGTGCCGATCTTAATCTTCATTGTCCTTGTTCTCCTCTAGCTGGAATATCTCCCGTACCGTGTCAAGGTGTATCGTTCCGAACAATGAATCTTCGTTATATTCCTTAATCTTAAGCAGTGGCAAACGGATTATCTTTTTCACTATGCTTTTGGTGAGTAGATCGATATTTTCCCAATCCTCTTTTCTAAAACGTTTCTTGTTAGCATTAACTACCTTTATCCTGATATTCTCAACCTTTTCCTGAAGGGCCTTTATTGTTGTTGTTACTCTTAAGCTGTTTTTCCAGTGTTGAAAATTGTTAACCTCTTCTTCTATTATCTGTTGAACTTTTTCTACTTCTGCGTTCCTCTTTTCAATATTCTTATCGATGACATTTTGAAGGTCATCGATTGAATAGAGAAAAACATTGTTAATGCTGCCAATCTCCGGATCAAAATTTCTGGGTACTGATATATCGATAATAAACAGGGGTTTATTATTTCTCTTCGACATGATCTTTTTAATAAGATCATAGTTAATAATGTAATCACGAGAGCTTGTTGAACTGATTACAATGTCAACCTTTGCCAATACTTCTGCAATTGCAGAAAGGGTAACTGCCTTTGCCTGTAATAGGGTTGCCAGGTTCTCTGCTTTGCTGAAAGTTCGGTTACTAATGAAAAAATTATGTATTCCTCTCTTCTTCATACATAGGGCTGTCAATTCCCCTGTTTCACCGGCGCCAATTAGGAGGACCGAACGGGAAGACAAATCCGCGAATATTTCTTTCGCAAGTTCTACGGCTGTACTGCTGACAGATACCGAACCCATCCCTATGTTAGTTTCTGTTCTGGCCCTCTTGCCTACCTTAAATGCCAAATGGAAAAGCCTATTTAAAATAATGCCGTTTGATCCTGTTTCACAACAGATGTTAAATGCGCTTTTTATCTGTCGCAGAATCTGATTTTCACCTACGATCATCGAATCAAGTCCTGCTGCAACCCGAAAGAGGTGGTGTACCGTGTCTATATTATGAAAAGAATAAAAATAGTCTCTTTTCGTGGGAAACGAAACACCTTTAAAATTAAGCATGAAATCCAGAATGAATTTTTCTCCTCTTTCGGGATCGCCATTTATAAATGCATATAATTCTGTTCTGTTACAGGTGGATAGAAGAAGGGCTTCCTGGACCATTGGTTTCTTAACTAATTCCTTTAACAGAGTACTTGTTTCCAGAGAGGAAAAGCTAAGTTTCTCCCTTACTGCAACAGAAGCCGTAGTATGGTTTAATCCTACAACTAAGAGGCCCATTTTTTTATTTCTTCCCTTAGTTTCTTTGCTTCATTTTGGTCTTTTTCTCCCATGGAAGCAAATGTGTATTTTTGTATGAGATTAGACAGGATCGTACAACGTTCCCTGCTATCCGGTATTCTTTCAAAAAGTTTCTTCCTGAGCTTGCCAAGACTTTCAAGAATCTCAGCAATTTCAGGTCCGTATAGTTTCGACAGTTCCTGTTTGATCTTTTTTGCGACTGCTGGGCTTTTCCCGTTTGTTGAGATAGCTATTTTCAAGTCGCCCACTTGATAAACTGCTGGCATGTAAAAATCACATAGCATTGGTTCGTCTGCGACATTGCACAGTATTCCTGCTTCCCGGGCAGCATTGGCAATCCATTGATTTGTTTCTCTGCTATCTGTAGCAATAATAACGAGGAAAGCATCTTTCAAATCTCTTTTTCTGAATTTCCTTTTTAGAACATGAAGGGATTTTTTCATTGCAAGAGCATCGAGATCCTTTGACAATACGGGGCTAATTATAGTGATACTGGCTTTTGATTCGAGTAATTTTTCTACTTTGTTTTTAGCTACGAGACCGCCACCTGCAACTATGCATTTCTTTCCGGCCAATTTCAAAAACACAGGATAAAGGTCGTTCATAATTATTTACCTTTTAAAATTAAATATGTTTTGAGCAAGAACATTTGCTTACGAAAAAGAAAAACCAATGTATTTAAAAATAATATATTTAAAAACTTCAAATTGCTACCTTACCTGTATGTTTTTGCCTATAGTTGTAGAATACTGTAGGCATTATTTCTTACTATTTATTTAGTTATTAACTTTTAAGATTTTATTTAATTGTGTCTAAAATTATCAGATATAATAAATTAAATCAAGTACTATAATAAAATTATACGAAAAATTATGTGAGAAGTGATTTTGACTTTGTATTTCAGGTTTTGGGTTATACTTATCTATGGGATTGTCTTAGTCTTGCTCTATTTGTTGATATCAAATATGTAATCTTGAATATCTCTCTGGATAAGTTCATAGACATTTATTAATGGTAGTTGTTTTTCCTCTGCAATTCTTTTACATTCTTCGTATTCAGGTGATATTCTTAAAAGATTCGCATCTCTATAGATGGCTTTGGCCTTTATCCTGCCAAGTCTTGTCTTAACAGTTATGCTTTTCCTATCAAGGATTTCACGAACTACATTCTGCCTCCTGATACCAAGGGTCGTCGTCTCTTTGAATATTATATCTTCAAGTGTCCCGCTATCTTCGAATTTGCAGAGTACGCTGAGTTTAGTGGCAGGCCTTCCCTTTTTCATAATGATACTTGTCAGATAGACATCGAGTGCTCCGTTTTCAAATAGGAGCGGTGAGAGGAAAGAATATATTTCAGGATTCATATCATCTATATTGGTTTCGAGAAGAAGAAGTTCTTCATGTCTGTAATTTGTAATTGACTGACTTTTTCCTTTAAGCACACGCAAAACATTTGGTATCGAATAGTTATTATCACCGCTTCCATATCCTATTCCTTCTATCCTCATGGGAGGGATAGGGGTAAACTGTGAGGCAATAGCTTTTATAATAGCTGCCCCGGTGGGGGTAACAAGTTCACCCCTTACGTCTGTTTGGTAGACAGGAATCCCCTTAAGGATTTCCAATGTGGCAGGGGCTGGTACAGGAATAGAGCCATGGGAACAATTTACGAAACCGCTTCCGAGATGAAGCGGGGAAGCGTATATATGATCCGGTTTAAGCAGAGAGATACAGATAGCAGTTCCGACAATATCGATGATAGAATCGATACCCCCTACTTCGTGAAAATGGATTTCTTCCAGAGGTATGTCATGAACAGTTTTTTCAGCTTTGGCTATATAGCGAAATATTTTTTTACTGAGAACTTTTATATCCTTTTCCAGATTGCTCTTGTCAATTATCCCTTCGATGTATTCCAGGTTCACATGTTGATGGTGATCATGGTAACCTCTTTCTGTAAGGTTAACTTTGAAATTAGTAGCGGTTATCCCATTGACTTTCTTCTTTTCAATACTGAGTTCATAACCATTCAATCCCAATTCCTCTAGTTGTTTCTTGAAAACATCTCTGTCTATTCCAAGATCGAGAAGAGCCCCAATTGTCATATCGCCACTGATACCTGATAGGCAATCAAAATAAAGAATTCCAGACATTCAATCTTTCCTTTCACAGAGCTGGTTTATAAGCGACGCACTATAACCGGCACCATAACCATTATCTATATTTACGACTGATACCCCTGCTGCACAACTGTTCAGCATGGTGAGAAGAGCAGCGAAACCACCGTAACCTGTACCATAACCATTACTTGTAGGTAGTGCTATAACAGGTTTGTCTATAAGTCCTGCCACTACCGCAGGAAGTGCTCCGTCCATTCCTGCTGCAACAATAAGCACATTGGCTTTTTCCATTTTCTGTCTGTAAGCTAAAATCCTGTGTATTCCGGCTATCCCAACGTCATATAGTCTTTCCACTGCATTTCCCATTACCTCTGCTGTAATTGCTGCCTCCTCAGCAATTGGTATATCAGCTGTTCCTGCAGTAATAACCAGTATATTCCCGAGGGCCCTTAAAACCGGTCCACGTTTTATGACAACAATTCTTGCTTGCTCATAATATTTGGCATCTTCAGTAATTTCCTGAATTGCCTCATATACCTCTCTTTTAGCCCGAGTGGCAAGAATGTTAGTATTACTCCTTATCATTCTTTTTACTATTCCTCTTATCTGATCCAGAGTTTTGCCCTCACAAAAGATAGTTTCGGGATGTCCTCTTCTTATTGTTCTGTGATGGTCTATTCTGGCGTAATCAAGATTTTCGAAAGGGAGTTGTTTCAGGGTATCTATAGCATTCTTTATTTCTACCTTGCCATCCTTTACCTTTTTAAGAAGATTTTTTATATCCTTTTCGTTCAATGTTTTCCCCGTTTGTTATACATAAAATAATACAGATGAATTCTCAGAGACATATGATAACATCAGTCTAGCCTGATATTATAACTTATATTATGTGGATCATATACAATCAAGGGTTGTTATGGAATAGGTTCTTTTGAAAAGATGGGATGTGAATTATGGTTGTTGTAAAAAATGTAAAATTTGCAAATGAAGTTTCACCGGAACATGCTGTTGACGGGCGAATCTGGGTGTTCGGTTTAGAATTATTTGAATAAAAATACCTTCTTAACCGATTAATATTACCTAAAACAACATAGACAAAAATAGCAAAAAGAAAATCTTTAAAGATTTTCTTTTTGTTCAACGCCGGTATTATCATTCCTATACTGCTCGCACTCGTATCCGCTCTCTTGCTCATTATCCTAGAACGCCCATATCTCCTCTAACCATTCCCAAACTTACCTTCTACCTATATCTTATCTATCTCATCCTGCCAGGCTAGCTTTTTCTTTTCCCTATCCACTTCTTTCTTAGGCTGACCCAAGGGAGGCCCACTTAGCCTTATTCCAAACCTTTCACAGTATCTCCTGTTCTCTCGACTTCGATATCTGCAGGAGCACGTGTAGCTTCTATTATAAGTTTGTCTTTCCTTATCCCGTTACCTTCTCCTTCCTTGGTTTCTTCCCCACCTTCGGTGTATAAAAACCCTCAAACATAAGCTGGCCTCTCGGTTCTTTTTTTATACATTTGCCACCTTAAGGATCAAGGTTTTTTGTAGATTTTCTCCTTAATTGGAAATATTATTACAGCCGGCTCTGACAGGTCGATAGTTGATATCGGACCTCTTGCTAAGGAACTTGCCGACCGTAACAACCTTGCTCCGTATAGAACGGCAAACATAATGGATGCACTGGAAACCGGTACAATAATGTTTGTCCCATACAACTCGGTGTTATGTTGGTACCGGGAATTTCAATCAGTACGGGTATTGTTCCGGCTAATTTCGGTATGTTCCAGGCAATGCCCTATTTCTTCCATGGAATGGGACTGTTCCTTGTAATGTTGATTGCCATTATTACAGGTTGGGGACGTGAGTATAAGACCGAAGAGATAATAAAGGAAGAAAAAGCTATAATGGGTGAGTAATTTATGTAAGTATGGATTAAATAAAGTTAAGTTAAGAAACTAAAACAGGCTGTCCGAAGGATAACACTTCAGGCAGCCTTAATTTTTTTAAGGTTATTCGAGCAATTAATTATGTGCCTATCATGGTAAAAAATTATATATTCCTGCAATCATTTAATGTATAATATCCCTTAAGATGTTTACAGATAAACTGTTTACAGAGGGGGTATCCATGAGCGATTCAAACAATTCAGACAATTCAACCAATTCAAACGGTTTCTTGAAAGGTATCTTGAAAACAGAGGTTACACGTAAGAGCCTTGTGGATGTTGCAATGGGAAGGCTTCCTGCAGACAGGGTTATTAAGAACGGAAAACTTATAGACGTTTATACGGGAAAAATAAGAAGGGCAGATATTGCTATCAAGGGTGAGAGAATCGCTCTTGTTAGCAATCCGGATAAAAAGAGAGATTCCGGAGTGGAGCACACAATTGGGGATAGTACAGAGATAATCGATGCCTCAGGTTATTACCTCTCACCGGGTTTAATGGACAGTCACATTCACATAGAGGCAAGTATGGTTAGCCCCGAGCAGTTTGCCCGTGCCGTTGTTCCAAAGGGTAATACCGCTGTAAACTGGGAAACCCTCTGGGCTGCAAATGTGCTGGGTGTAAGAGGCCTAAGAATGCTTTTGGAACACTGCAACAGAACCCCCCTAAAGTATTTCCTAACAGCAACTTCCGGTGTACCCTGCGCCTCTACGGAGCTTGTCACTGCAAATGAGTACTTTGAAATAGAAGACATAGAGGAACTCCTATCTTGGCCTCAGGTTGTTGGTCTTGGAGAGGTTGTCACATTTAACGAGGTTGTGCAGGGAAGGGAGAGAGAGTTTCGGCAGATAGAGCGGGCTCTTGCAATGGGAAAGACGGTTGATGGCAGTGCTCCCGGTTTCACAGGGAAGGAGCTTAATGCCTATGCTGCAGCCGGTGTGATGTCTGAACACGAGGCGATTACGCCAGAGCAGGCCTTGGAAAAGTTACAGATGGGGATGCGCCTTGTTATCAGGGAAGGGTCCAGCATGAGGAATGTCTTTGACCTCCTTAAGGTTATAAGTGACTACAAGGTTGATACTCGCCACTGCCTCTTCTGTGTTGATGACAAGGATATAAGGGAGATAGAAAAGGAAGGCCTCATTGACGATCTGGTTAGAAAGGCAATTTCAGCCGGGATCGATCCCGTTACCGCAGTTCAGATGGGTTCGCTTAATCCCGCAGAATACTTCCGGCTTGACAGGGATCTGGGAGGGATAGCTCCGGGAAAGATTGCAGACATTCTATTCATAGACGACCTTGATTCTTTCTCTGTAAAAAGAGTCATGGTAAATGGAAAGATTGTTGCCGAAAACGGGAAACTTATAACGAGCATCGAAACTTCACCGTATCTTGGTTGGTCGTTGAACACTGTGACCATTAAGAGGGAGTTAGGTGAGAATGATTTTATCTTTAAAACAGACAAAAAAGATGAGGTAAAGGTAAGGGTTATAAAGGTACTTGGGCATCAGATAGTAAGCTATGAGGAGGAGGCAACCCTTAAGGTTGCAAATGGTGCGATTCAACCTGACCCTTCCCGCGATATTTTAAAGCTTGTAGTTATCGAGCGTTACGGTAAGACTGCTCCCAATATTGCACGTGGTTTCGTAAAGGGTTTCGGTATTAAGGATGGTGCAATTGCTACTACAATTTCACCTGATATCCACCAGATAATTACCGTTGGTGATAACGACAGAGATCTGTATAGTGCAGTTAACAGGTTGATAGCCATTCAGGGCGGGGTAGTGGTAACCAGTGGAGGAAAGGTAATGGAAGAATTACAGCTTCCGATAGGCGGATTAATGACAAGCATTCCATATGAAAAGGCTATAGAGAAGCTTGATAGTATAAGCAGTGCAGCTTCGAAGCTCGGTTGCAAGATACCTTCGCCATTGATGACGCTTGCATTTGCAGGCTGTCCTACCCTGGTTGAGTTCAAACTGTCGGACAAGGGTTTAATAAGGGTTACCGAGGGTAAGCTTGTTCCCCTGGAGGTGTGATTGGAAAAACTGGCTAAGGTGCAATAATGGGCGTAATCAGGGCTGAGCTATTGGTGCAGCCACCGGCACAATCATGGGTGTAGACGGTAGTTTGGCTTCTGAAGCAGGCGCTTGCTTAGCTACTGGCGCAGTCATGGGGGTGAGGTGCCAGCTATTTCAGGGTATTCTTTATCTTCTGGTTTTCTGAAGGCTTTGCCTCTCCGCCACGGCTTCCAAGGAGGCTCTCCTGTTTAAAAAGCCACTGTATCATAGCCTCCAAGAACCTCTCTTTCACGTCAGTATATGATGCCTGATAGTAGAGGTTTTTCGTTTCTTCCGGATCCTCTTTTAAATCGAATAGCTGGCCGCTTGCAGGTATTTTACCTTCCCCTTTGGAGAAACCTGTCGCCTCTACCTCGTGAAATATGTTGAGCTTGTACCTTCCGTCGAATATCATCGTACCATTTAGGGGAGGATCCCAGGAATCACCCATGTCGTTTATACCGCTGTTTCTGTATGCGCAGATGGCATAATCGTGAAGCCTTTCTCCAGCGATGGCCTTCTGCAGTGGCATCGATTCAGGCACTTTAGCTTTAAGTGTATCCTCTGGTATCCCGGCCATGCTGCATACCGTGGCGGCAATGTCGTTGGGCTGCACTACCTGATCTATCCTTTTTCCCCCTTCAAAAAGCCCCTTCTTAAAAACAATGAGCGGTACCTTTACAGCCGGATCGTAGAAGTAAGCCCCTTTTACGAACAAACTGTGATCACCCAGCATATCACCATGGTCGGAGGTGAAAAGAATCAATGTGTCATCCAGTATTCCCTTTCTCTCCAGTGCATCTATAACCCTTCCCACCTCGATGTCTATCAGTGCAATCGATGCGAAGTAACCTTTTCGCATCTCCATTATTTCCTCATGCGAATAGTTTTTAAATGCGCCAAGGTATGAGTGAACCCTCTCCTGTCTGATAGCATAAGGCTCACTGTGTCCGATGTTACCGCCGTGTAGGTGTTCTGACGGCTCTAATAAGGGCTCCGGGATTTCATCTACCCTTACATGTTTTTCCATTTCAAGGGGATAGTCGTCGTAGGGGTTGTGGGGGTCAAAAACGCTCATCATGCAGAAAAATGGCTTTTCCGGGTCTGAGTTTTCTATGAAGTTAATAGTTCGCTCGGCTGCCCAGTGTGTCATATGGTATTCCACAGGTATGTGAAGGAGCTTTCTTCTCTCCCGCTTCAACCTGGAATAAAACTGATAGTCCTTCTCCTTAAGCCACCTTGCATACCCGTTAAAAGGAGAATTCATGCTGATACTTGCCTCCATGCACCACTGGTAAGTATCAAAACCGTCGTGTGGGTGCCTCTGCGCCTCCTCATAGAGCCTGCCGCTTACATGCAATTTACCGAAGAGGGCTGTGGTGTAGCCTTCCTCCTTCAGCCTCTCTGTAAAGAGGATTTCTTCCCTCGGTAGTATATCGTGAAGCTTGTATACGCCATGGCCGGGCAGGTGTTTGCCTGTAAAGATACTTGCCCTGCTCGGGGTACAGATCGGGTTGTTTACATAACAGTTTTCAAAGAGAACGCCTTGTGAGGCAAGCCTATCGAGGTTCGGGGTATCAACCCAGGATGCCCCATAGCATCCAAGTGAATCGAACCTCTGCTGGTCGGTGCAGATAAAAAGAATATTGGGTTTTTTCATTAGGTTAGTCTCCCTGGATTAGTCTGCCTTCCTCATATTTCCCAAATCTTTCAGATGCATCTCTTAATGCTAGCAAATTTTCTAGTGGGGCATTTCTTGGAATTACACATCCAGAACTAAGAATGTAGCTTCCTCTTGCTCCTGCCTGGCGGATACATTCCCTTGATTCTTCGATAATACCCTCCGGTGATTTATTGATAAAAGAGAGCGTATCAACACCTCCCAGGAGAGGGAAGGTCTCGTTTACAATGTTTCGTATATCTTTAGCTTTAAAGCCTCCCAAGGGATCTAGAGGGCCAATACAGTCTATACCTGTTCTGACAAGGTCTTTAACAACTGGGAGAATATTTCCACATATATGGCAGTATATTCTGGCGCTAGAATCATAGCTGTGTATTTCGCTACAAACATCTCTGATATGGGGATATATGAATTGACGCCAGTGTTTGGGTGAAATGACAGACATATTCCCTACAGAATCATTCAATCTTAATATCTTTATTCCCATATCTATATGAAACTTACCCTTTTCTATTGCTATTTGTGCTCCCTTTTCCATTACTCTATGTGCAAGTTGCGGTTCCTCTACGATATCAAGTAAAGCCCTGTTTATTCCCCTCATTTCTGCATAGAAGGCAAGCGTTGCAGAGTGGAGGTCACCTGCTATTGCCATTTGGGAATTATTTTTCTTTATTATTTTTTCCTGCCGTTCTTGCCACCCAAACTCTTTAAAAAATTCCATAGAGGGGACAACAATCCTCTCTGCATCCCCTATATTTTTGACAAAGGGTTCTTCAGCTGTCCAGTAGTGGTTATGCGCCATAAAATAGGGTTTTTCTATAGCATCCGGATCCGGCTCAAAGAGATGGGTTATAAGGCCACCTTCCATATCGATGATGCCGATTTTTTCCCCTTTGGGATTTACCTCATAAACCCTTCCGGATTCATCGGTAGAAATTCTTCTTGCCGGAAAGTGAAATTGCCTTATCCCGTCTGCCTTGCACAGTTTTCCTGCCTGAAAAATCACATCGAGAGCAGTATATGGGTCTGAAATGACTTCTGTGAGATCGGTTCCGGTAAGATTGGAAGCAAGATCGACCCATATTTTGGGGAAAACAGGGACACGGTCAGGTATTTTACCGGATAGGGCTGCATACACTCTTTCTTTGCCTGTCATTATTGTTTCTCCGGATTCAAACTGTTTTCTTTACTACCTTTTTTACATTATAATCGAATTAGATAGGTTATGAGAATCTTTTTGATATTTAATGTAAAGTTTAAAGATGGAGTTAAGGGTAGTAGTTTTAGATGATGATCCGACCGGGATACAGACGGTACATGGATGTCTCCTCTTAACAAAATGGGATAAAGGGTTGCTCGAAAGAGCAATGAGGGACAGAGAGAATTTCTTTTATATTCTTGAATACTACCCTTTTAGCATTCCTTCACTCAGGCCTTCTATGAAGAACTTTCTGAAGATAAAGAAGAGTATCAAGACCGGTATGATAGAAAGAATTATTGCGGCGCCAACCTTGCCCATGGCCATCGTTTGAAGCTCATCCCTTATCCACACGATACCAACTGGCAGAGTCTGCCACTCGTTCTTCTTGTTTATCGTGCTTGCAAACATGAACTCCTGCCAGGCAAATACGAAGGTGATTATCGTGGTTGTGACAAAGGCAGGCCTTACGATGGGAAGGAGTATCTGAAATACCATCCTGAACTCACCGCAGCCGTCGACAACAGCAGCATCCCTTATATCCAGTGGTATTGTAGAGAAAGCCCCCCTCATTATAAGGAGGCCCCACGGAAGGTTCAGTGCAACATAGGGGAGAATAAGGCCGAGGTATGTATCGGTAAGGCCCATCCTGTACTCCATTATGTATATGGGAATCAGGTACATTATGTAGGGAATGGTTAGCACGCTCAAGACAAGCATGAATAGAAGCTGGTTTCCCCTGAACTTCCTCATTCCGAAGGCATAACCGCTCATTGCGCTGGCTACAAGAACTATTAGTACAGTAGAAATTGTTACAACGACACTGTTCAAGAAGTACCGAAGGAAACCCTCCATTCCCGTAAAGACATAGATGTAGTTTTTCAAGGTAAGTGCATGCGGCATTATCGTCGGAGGAAACTTGTGAATGTCATTGTCAGGCCTTATCGATGTAATAAACATCCAGAAGACGGGAAAGATATATATCAGGGCGAAAACGAGTACCAGTATGAAAAAAATCCTTGTAAGGTTTCCATAGGCAAGGTTGCTGCTCTTCTTCATCTCTCTAACCCCTCTCTGCCGTTTCCGGCTTGAACAGCTGGTTCAAACCAATTGCAAGTAGAATGATTATTGCCGCGGTAATGTATGCCACCTGAGATGCCTGGCCCAGGTCTCTCCGTTCGAATGCAAGTTTCCAAGAGTAGTAGTACAGTGTATAAGTCCTTACCCCGGGGCCTCCCTCCGTTACTACCTTTACCAGATCGAAAACCTTAAGTGAGTTTATAAGTATCCAGATGCTCGAGATGAGCATGTAGGGTTTTAAGTTGGGAATTATTATAAACTTGACTTCCTGCCAGAAGCTTGCCCCGTCCACCCTTGCAGCTTCCCTAAAGCTCTTGGGAATTCCTTTAAGGCCGGCAATAAATATGATAAGTGTAAAACCGACCATCTTCCAGGACCTGGCAACCACGAGTCCTACAAGTGCTGTCTGTGGCTCCTGGTACCAGTCGAACATGAATCTCGGATGGCCGAAACTCCTTACTATGATGTTTATGAATCCGTTTATCGGGGAGAGCAGCCAGGCAAAAATTATTCCCACGAGTGACATCGGAATTATCATTGGGAGGTAGAAAATCACCTGGAATGCCTGTACCCCGAATGTAAGCTCGTTTATCATTATTGCTACGACAAGTGAAACTGCAAAGGTTATGGAAAAGTACAGCACGGCAAAAACTGCCTGGTTCTTTAGGGCCGTAATGAAAAGTGAATCGCTTGTGAATCTCTCTATGTATCCTTTGAGCCCGATAAATACCGGTGCTTTGTCTATACCGAATTTGAACTTTGTAAGGCTCAAGAAACCTGAATAAACAACGGGAAAGGCTATGAATACAAGTACAAAGAGCATTGCAGGAAGCAGAAAGATTATCAGATTGATATTTTCCGCCATTTTCCTTCTTCTCTTGAGTGTCCTTATTGTATCCAGGTTATGACTGCTTGTACTCATATTCATCCTCTCCGTTAAACATTGTAATCAAATATTATATAAGAACGCCTGCTACTATGAACAGGCGTTCTTTTCTTATGGCGGTATTACCCGTTACATTCTACTACTAGTATGCCCTTACGTCAGTAAAATCAAGATTTGCAATCTCTGCCTTTATGGAAGAGAGAGCCTTATCCACGCTCATCCTTCCGAATGCAGCTTCCGGCAGATACTTCTGTAGAATATCCAGGTACTTGTCCAGGTCTTTGTAGAGTGGAATTGGGCTTGAATGATCTGCAATTGCAAGAATTACAGGCATCTCATTCTTAAACCTCGTGATACCTTCTCCGTATGCCTCTTTCAGGATAGGGAGCTTGCCGTAATGGTTGAAGCTCCACTGATCGAAGTACTTGCTGAATATCTCTTCCCTTATGAAGGATTTTGCAACATCCTTGTTCTTTGCTACCTTAGGCATCCATACGGAGTGTGTCCATATTATACTTCCGCTCTTGTCAGAGCCTGGCCAACCGGTGTAGGCAATGTCCTCGTTTCTCTTTGTCACACTAACAAGCTCCATAATATGGCCCTGTGCGGCAAAGAATGAACCTGCGGCACCACTCTTCCACAGCTCATAACCCTTGTCGTCAGATATTGTGTAGGCAGCAAGGCCCTCCTTGTAGAGCTTCTGAATAAGGCCAAGCCATTTCTTTGCAGCATCGCTCGAAATATCGAAGCCTTTTCCGTCATCTGCTCTGAAGGTACCTCTCATAGCCTGGATACCTGCATTGTAGTCATACTGCATGAACTCGCGGTCCCATATCTGGATGTGGGCACCGACAGGTGCGAATTCCTTCATCTTGGCAAACCAGCCAATGAACTCGCTCTCGTTCATGCTGGGAATCGGAACGACCTTACCGTTGGACCAGAGGCCTGCTTTCTTCATGATGTTGGTGTTCACGCCGAGAATTGCGACCTCACCCATGAAGGGGATAACAGGAAAGTAGGCACTTCCATCCTGCTTTTTGTATTTTCCGGCATTAAGGAAACCGCCAACAAGTTTGTCCGGAGCCATGTTCCCCGTTAACATGTCGTCCATTGGTTCAGTCCAGCCACCCACGATTAATGGGGCAAGCATCGAACCACTACCACCTACGAATACATCGAAGGAGGTGTTCCCAGCCTGCCATTCGGGGATGTAGGTTACACCACCCCACTTGTCCGCACGGATTCTTTCGATTTTCACTCCGGCATGTGCCTGCTCGTATTTGTTGCAGACATCCTCCAGGGGGAATTTCTTGAAGATCCATGGCGGTGCGGCAACACGAAGCACCTTCTTTTCGGCTTTCGCCTCACCCTGGCCTGCAGCATACACGCTGAAACTGAAGGCAAGAGCAATAGCGAATACCAACAGTAGCATTAGCCACTTTTTCATAGTACCTCTCCTTTTAAATAAGATTTTTCATTAGTTAATTACGCAATAATCGTGCCACTTGCACTAATGGAATGTATCTCTAAATACTGTAAATAGTTATTATTAATTCAATTATATCGGGATGTATTCAAGGAAGCCGTTACCCGGCAATATTTGCCCCTTACCTAAGGAAATATTTGCAGTTAAACTGGTTTTCTTGACTGGAAGGTTCGAAAGGAATACACTTTAAGTTAAGTTGAAGGAATAAAGTATGAAGAAGTTTTTCCTGTTTTTTCCTGTCTTTTTCATTTTATCTAACATTATCTTTTCCGAAGTCAACAGGGAAGACCTGAAGATTGTATATCTGGAAGGTAACCTGGAAGTGAACGATAAGGGAAACTGGAAAGAGGCGACACTTGGCGACGAGATAGCTCCCGATTCAGTGATAAGGCTTCGAAAGAATACTCTTGCTGAACTTTCAAATGCACAGACTCGTTTGATTTTGAGCAGGGATGGTGTCTATTCCGTAGAAAAATTATTGAAAAAGGAAAGGATATTCGGTATCTGGAAGCTAGCCGCCATTGTAAAGGAACACTTTCGTTCTCTCACGGGAAAGGGAAGGAAGAATGAGCCTGGAATTATGGGTGTTCGTGGTGCAGAAGTTGGAAGTTCAGAGGAAGGTGTGGAATGGGTGGATGAGAGTGCTGAACTCTTGAAAGAGGGAGTGGAGCTTGTTAAAGCGGGTAAGTACAGAGAGGCATTGGAACCACTCTTGGAAGGCCTGGATGCGGCTACCGATGAGACTGAGCAGGATTTATTCTTCTATGCAGGATACTGTTACTTCATGTTGAACGATACGGCCAATGCATTGAAGTATATCAACGAAGTTCCCCCCGACAGGGAAGCAACCTACTATGAAGATTATCTTCTCGTTAGGGGGCAACTCCTTCTCGAGAGTTTTTCCTTCAAGAAGGCACTTGAACTTTTCAGAATGTATATTGCCGATTTTCCCGAAGGTGAAGGTCTGCAGAGTGCCTATTACATGGCAGCCCTCTCTGCTGAAAATCTTGCTGGGGAATCTAGTAGCGTGGAAGACTATTCCGGGTTACGCAATGAATATCTGAAAAAAGCCTATGAGATGAATCCCAGCTCTGTAATTGGTAACCTTGCCGGAAAGTTACTCACACAGTTGCAATGATTATTGAACATTCTGAATCGCCTTTATGATATCCTGTAATTCAGAGGCATGTTTTTTGTAAACCGGTTTCATTGCCTCTATGAAGGGTTTCTTGTCTATGTTGGTAACTATCTCACAGCCCGCAGCCAGCGCCTTTTCCTTGGACTCACTTACCATCTTTTCCCATAGTTCCCTCTGGTATGGGATCGATGCTTCGGCAGCTTTTCTTATCAGTTTCTGATCTTCTGCGGACAGTTTATCCCACCTTTTCTTGCTGAAAAGGATTATTTCGGGAACCCTGGAGTGTTCATCCTGTGTGTAGTACCTTGCAGTCTCGAAATGTCCCTTGGTGACCCAGGAAGGATAGTTGTTTTCGGCTCCCTGTATGACTCCGATTCTAAGGGCGGTATAGACCTCTTCGAATGACATGGGAATGGGGATAGCACCAAGAGCTTTTACCATGTCGATCATTATTTCAGCCTTCTGAACTCGTATCTTTAAGCCCTTGAGATCCTTTATGGAGTGGATACTCCTGACCGAATTGTAGAAGCTTCTCTGACCGGAATCGTAAAAGCCCAGTCCTACAAAACCTTTGGCTTCTAGGTATTTCATTAGCTTTTTCCCGATTTCACCGTCCACTACGTGGTGCATATGCTCTGCACTCCTGAAGATATATGGAAGTGCAAATGCCTTGAATTGCGGAACTATTTGAGTTACAGGGTTGATGTTTACCCTGTTTATGTCTATCTCTCCGGCACGTGTCTTTGCAATGGTCTCTCTTTCGGAACCGAGCTGGGCGGAAGGATACACTATCATAATGATTCTTCCCTTGCTCCATTCCTTAAGGAGGGAAGCCATTTTCAATAAACCCTGCGTAGTGGGGTATGAAAGTTCGTGGTCATCAGCAGCTTTAAGGATTATCTTCCCATTCTCAGGTCTGCCGGATGAAAAGAGAATGCCCGGCGTGGCAAGTATCAATATGATGATCGATGTAAGCTGTAATTTTTTTAACATGTTGCGTTCCTATATGGGAAATAGTATTTCGACTCTTCCGTGGCCTTCCGGCGTATTTTTGAGGTCTATTTTGGCGCCGTGGCTGGTAAGGATTCGATATGATATGGACAGCCCAAGGCCTGTTCCGTCTTCTTTCGTTGTAAAGTAAGGATCGAAGAGCTTGTCGATAAGGGACTCGTCGAAACCGGGGCCTGAATCTGTAATGGAAACAAGCACTCCCCTGTCGGGGATGTGTTCGAGTTCTACGGTTACACTTCTGCGATTGGCCGGCCGGGCAGGTTGTGCCTTTGATGGTTGGAGTTTTCCCGGTTGGGGCTCTCCTGTTTGACTCTTTCCCGGATGATGATCTGTTGCCTCGAAAGCGTTGTCCATGAGATTGGAAAATACTTCCTCAAGCTTCAATATATCGATGTAGAAGGGTGGAATCTCGTTTTTCTCTGTGAACCGAAGTTCTATGTTAAGGTTATCCGCAATGAGTCGGTATTTGGGAAGTATCTTCTGCCATAGCTCGGAGAGGGAATACTTCTGGAAGTTCAGCATTTCAGGTTTTGCAAAATTGAGGATTTCTTTTAGGAACCTGTCTGCGTTATCGACCTCTCTTAAGATGAGGTCCGTATGACGCTTTATGAATTCCTTCTTGGTTGCCATGTTCTGAGCCGCGAGTTGTATAATGTGAAGGGGTTTTCTCATTTCATGTGCCATGCGTGCCGATATATGGCCAAGAAATAGAAAGCGATCGTCTGTCCTTAATCGTATCATTCTGTCACTCAAACGGTTGAAACTCTCTGCCAGACTTTTCATTTCATCGTTGGTATGTAAATGTATATGTTGTCGGTAGTCACCTGACATTATTCTTTCCACCCCTTCTGTGAGCTCGAGAATAGGTTTCACGATTCTCGAAGCCGTAACATAGGAAACGAGCATGATTATCAGTAGAATGATGAAGAATATAAGGATTACTATGCCGTTAAGCTGCCTCATAGGTTGAAGAAGCGAGCTGGTCGGTTGAAAGGTGACAAATTTCCATGTCGTCTTCAAAACATTAACGAATACCATGTTGTTTTTATACTCTGTTGTACTGGTGAACTCGGTTCCGTAAACCTGCCGTTCTGTCTTGCCTGCAAGCTCCTTGTTGGAATGGGCAATTATCGTCCCGTACTGGTCTATCAGCATGTAGGAATCGAAGTCGGAAAAGGTGAAGAAACCTATCATCCTGTCTATCACCTGGAGTGGAATTGTGGCAGCTAGCACTGCCGTCAGGCTGTTTTCCCCTGTGGTATAGTGTGTGTCTGTGTTTCTTGGGGGAGTGGAGTTGTCCGGAAAGTTGGAAACCTTCTCTTTCCATACTGGTGCTGCGACGACTACATGATTCCTGAAGACCGGTTCGCTCAAAACAGGCCCCATGTAGAAGTACTTTGGTATGGTCCTTGTAAAATTGGAAATGAATATCTTGTTTTCAAGATGCCCGCTCTTTCCCGTTGCGCTGTGAAAGTACCCATTTGGTGATATCAAAAACAGGTCGCTGTATATGAAGGCAAGCCGTGAACGCCAGCCTTCAAGATAGAGGTCTGAACTCTCATGTCTTCCTTGTTGCAGGGATTGTATGTATGAGAGTTGGGATACCTCGGATATTCTGGAAATGAGCCAGTCGTTTATGGCGCGGGAAATGTTGTTGATATCGTTGCTCTTCTGAGTAACAGCCTGTCGAAAGTAGTACTTGTTTACGTATATCAAACCTGTTACACCTATGGTTGCATAGATGAACATAATAGGAATGAAGGAGTAAACAAAAAATTTAGTTCTTATTTTTCTCATTGTTCTGCAACTTGTTGTTCTGCAACTTGTATCTAAGGCCCCTTATGGAAATGCCAAGCTTGGAAGCTGTTAATGTCTTGTTACCATTCATTCTTTCAAGCACCCAATTTATATACCTCTCCTCTATCTCTTTTAAGGGTAGAATTCCCTCTGTATGGAAGCCAGAGTTATTGCTACTACCAGCCGGAAAGAGAATACCCGATTCGGGTTCCAGGTGAAAGAGATCCGGGGGTATCTCCTCTGTTTTGGAAATTATTACGGCCCTCTCTATGGAATTCCTGAGTTCCCTTATATTACCGGGCCAGTTGTATGAAAGGAGCAATTCTTTTGCCTTTTCCGAGAGCCTTCGCGGTTTTCTGTTGTACTCCTGGCTGAATCTTTCGATGAACCAGTTTGCAAGGGGGATTATATCTTCCCTTCTCTCCCTTAATGGCGGAATATGTATTGGAATCACATTTATTCTGTAAAAGAGGTCATCGCGAAAAGAACCTTCCTTTATTAGCCTCTTCAAATCCTTGTTGGTTGCCGCTATGATCCTTACATTGAGTGATATCCTCCTTGTTGAACCGAGTGGGGTAATCTCTCGCTCCTGGAGGAAACGTAATAGTGCTACCTGTGCCTTGGGTGGAAGCTCGTCTATCTCGTCGAGAAAGAGGGTTCCTCCGTCTGCGATTTCCAGCTTTCCCTTGGTACGCTTCTTTGCATCGGTAAAGGCTCCCTTGTCATAACCAAAGAGCTCCGACTCTATAAGGTTTTCCGGTATGGCGCCGCAATTTATGGGAACGAAAGAGCCGGCAGACCAGCTTCCGGTCTTGTGTATGTAACGGGCGATTACTTCCTTGCCTGTTCCCGATTCTCCTTCAACGAGAATTGTTGTTTGAAGATTCTTTACACTTTCTATTGTTTCAAACACCCTGGAGAAGGTTTCATTTTTCGTTCCGTATAGGAAATCATCCAGCTTGTTAAGTTGATTCTTAAGGAATAGATTTTGCTCCTGAAGTTTTTTCTGTTTGATAGCCTTCTTTAGTACTATTGCAAGTTCATCTACCTGTACCGGTTTGGCTATGTAATCGAAGGCCCCCTTCTTAAGAGCCTGGACTGCATTCTGAATCGTTCCGTATCCTGTTAGCATGATTACGGGAATCTCGGGAAAATGGGCAACTGAAAACTCAAGAAGTTCCATCCCTGATTTTCCCGGCATCTTGAGATCTGTTACTATTGCCTGGTAGTTGAAGTGTTCCAGTTTTTCTATTGCCGAATCGACATCAGGTGCCATGTCTACCGAGTATCCTTTTTCATCGAGTACGTCCTTTAGCAGCGACATGGCTGTTGTGTCATCGTCTACAAGAAGTATTCGTGTCTGTTTTTTCATTTGCATGAATTATTATAGTGTTCTCTTCATGTAACGTAAACATGGAAATAAAAATGGAAATAAAAAACCGGCTCGATTTCAGGTTTTAATAACCTGTTCGAACCGGCTTCTAGTATATAAAGGAGAGGTCCTATGAAAAGCTCGCTATAGTTTCGTTTCCTATAGGCATGGTCCCTATAGCTGCTCTAATTCCGGCCATCTAATTCCTGTAAACCCAGCCGGGAGTCCTGCCTCTGCCTGAATAACCGGGCCTTCCTCCCATTCTTCCTATAGGTCCGCAGAATGTTCCCGCACGACCTGCCGGGCCCATTCCGACAGCTCCGATTTCAGAACGAATGTCGTATTCCTTTCCATTGATTTCAGCCTTGGTTACAAAGAGGTGAATCTTTTCTTCACTGTCCTTGTCGTTGTCCATTGGCGGATTGGCCACCTTGTAGCCGGTAACCTTGACAACCGTTCCGTCCTCTATACCAGCCTCGTAAACGAGGTGTCTCGGTACGAGAAGTTCATATTCCTCGCTACCCGTTTTCAGTTCGGGATGCATAAGGTTTTCATAGTAAAGTTTTCCCTCTACCGTAACCTCGTCTTCCTTGTTGAACTGATAACCCATCATGTAACCCGGCCTGTTTGCGGGTCCTCTTCCCCACTGCTGGTTTGGCTGTACCGTGCCCTGCTGGTTTGTCCAGCCCCTTGGACCGTAGCCGCCATATGCCGGTGCAGTTTGATTTGTCCCGGAAGTGCCGGGCTGGGTTGTTTCAGACTGACCCGCAGCAAAGGCACCGAATGCTGCTCCTGCAAGCAGTGCGCCTGTAAGAACGATTACTGTGATTTTTTTGTGTTTCATTTTAAACCTCCTGGTTTTAATTTTTTTTATCACACACATATTAAAGCAATCAGCGTGCCAATTGATAAGGTTCGTTGGTTGTTTTTTTACCTGTATTCTTCCCTTTTTCGGTCAGATTAGATGTATATTGATTTATCCTCTTGGAAAGGCTGTTTACTTTTTTCCTACCGCATAAAAGTGGGAAATTATTTCTCAGTCAGGATAACCATTCTAGATTTGGCCATCAATCTGGGTTGTCAGCTCGGGCTATCAACCCTGACCATGGATTTGAGTCATCAACCTTAACCATGGATCCAGGCCATCAATCTGGTCTATATGAACGGTAGTACTGTCCTTCCTTTAACTCTATCAAAGCTCCATCCTGGCTTAAAAACTTAACCGGTACGGTTTGGCGTTTCCCGTTTACTAGCGGAATGCTTACATCTAAGTGAAGGTGAGGCTGTGATGAGAAGCCTGTATTCCCGCTGTAGCCTATTAATTCGCCGGCCTGCACCCTGTCTCCGATATTTACAACAGCCCCATCTTTCTTAAGATGTGCGTAGTACCCGAAGCTCCCGTCATCATGGTAGATAAGGATATAGTTTGCATCATTCTCAAAGGAGATATCGGGGCCTCCTCTGTCGGAATCCTCTTTTATCAGTACCACGATACCTCCTCTTGCCGCAGTGACTTTTGTACCGGGATCCATTATAAAATCAAGAGCAAATAACCCTCTGTGGGAGTATTGCCCGTTGTAACCCTGAGAGACAAGGTGGGTTGTTCCGTTTTCGTAGGGAAGCAAGTAGGGAAATGAATCATCATGATGAACGGATTTCGGATCGCCCAAAACATAGTGGTAACTATAGAGGTAACTGTACTTCTTACCTGGTTCGGGAACCAGGCTGAAAAGGAAGATTTCCATTCTATTTGCAGGAAGAAGTTTCGTAAAGGGATTTTCAGGTTTTGATTTCATGTTTACAAGTTTTTCAAGTTTAACCGTCAAAAAGCACGGGATTACGCAAGAGTTGTCCGCATAAAAATCAATACTTCCCTTTCTTGATTTAACTGTCTTAACCTGAACGAGGTCGGGACCGGCTAAAATATCTGAAACTACGGTGGAGAAAAAAATCAAGGCAAGTAGAAATGATAGGGGTAATCTATTCATATAGTAATTACTCCGCTCTTGTCATACTCTTCAGGGGGGTTGTCGGGATAGTATGTAAACTCGGTTTCTACATACAAAGTATAGCTGTAGCGTACCTTAAGCACCCCGTGTGGAAAAGAGTAAATTCTTATGCTGTTAATTTTGAAGCTCTTGTAGGCTGAATGTCCGCTGCCACCCGAATTGTAGCCGATTTTTTCCTCTTTTTCTATTGCCGCTTTGACCTTTTCCAAAACTTCTTTATCTGACAACATTGGTCTGCATCTTATAGTATCTTTTTCAACTTAATGCCTATTCCTTAAAGTAATAACTTCATCCGACATGCTCTCCACGTAAAAAAAACGCCCTGAACCCATTACATCAAGGTGGGTAAAGGTGAAGTTAGTATACTCCAGTTTATTGAGGTTGGAATATTCACCCTGAAGAAGAGAGCCAATCTCTTCACTAGAGAGTGTGGCAACCAAACGTTTTAGCCTCCCACCAACTTCAGAAAGCATTATTTCTTCTTCGGAAGGAATGTATTCCTTCTCCCTTGCACCAAGGAGAAGGTTTCCGGCTTCCCAGTGCCCGGGGTTCTTTTCCGCTGCAGATTTGTATTCCAAGAACAGGGATATGAGACTTTCAAGATTATCAGGATCGGATTCCGGGAGGCCATCGATTTTTTCGGCAAGAGATGGCATAAAGTCTTTCGATGTATCAGGAGTGCGTTTTGGCTGATACCCCGGGAATGGGCTGTCCAAGGGTATCAATTTTTTCTCTTTTCTCTGTTTTACCCAGATGGTCCTTATTGCTCCCCTCTCAGGAATAAAACTTATCCTTAACATTCTGTTATCTGCCACTCTTTCCCACTCAGAATGTTCCGGCAGTAGGCTGCCTGGAATCGCTACCTCTATGTCCGTGTAGTAGGGGAAGTTTTTCAAGGATATAACCTGTACATCCTGCGGAAGATCAAGTTCTACGTTTTCAACGGATTTTGAATATTCATCGTAATGAATTGCCCTCTTGAACAAGGCTTCGAATTCGTTGACTATTTCTTTTTCTTTTTCTGTCATTTCCCCGGAAAGGTTTTCCGGTGTTACCGCTTTCGTAGATTCGGTTTGCGGGTATGCAAAATAGATTACGGCACAATCCGTTACCGTAAGCAGCGTTTTTGCTGATTGTATGGAGATCGAATCGATGCCATCGGCACTTCCGAATCCTTCTGCGTTAACGGAGAAGTTTTGCCATGGAATAATGAGATACCTGATAAGAGGTTTTTGAACTTTGCCATACAAAATTTTACCATACAGAAGGGTAATCTGAAGTATTTCTTTTCGCCCCTCCTTGGTGTCTTCGGAATCTTTGTAAAATGTGAAAGCTTCATCCGATTTTTTAAGGAGAATCTCGAGGTTAACCTGGCTTTCATACCTGTTTTTCGTTTTATCAGCCAGTTTTTCCGGTTGGTCAGAAAGCTTCCTTACAGCTTTTTCTGCAAGCTGGACTATCCTTTCCAGGCATTTTGATACTTGCAGCTCCTGTGGTTGTTGCTGAGTTTGTGAGGTTTCAGGTTTTTCTGGTGCCTGGGACACAACATGCCTGTTGTTCACGCCATCCCTGCCAATTGCAGCAGATTCTTCACTTTCTGCATGCCTGATATGGAAATTACTGTTACTGTAGGTAAAAAAATCTGTATCGTCCTCAGTAATATCCCCAGAAATATCCTTCACTTTATTCTTATCCTCCTTTCCAGTATAACATCTTCCGGAAGGAAAACCAATTTCCTCGGCATATTGTCCGGTCGATCCTCCGAAAAAGCCAAAGAAAAGAATAAAAATGATAAAAAATGAAAGATAGGGAAGCCTATGCATGCTTGTGTCAATTAAGTATTCTACTTTGAAAGATTTATTGCAAGAGAAAATAGATTTAGGAAGATAGTTTATTTAGCTGTTTCCATACATTGATACAGGACTGCATTAGGGTTGTTGCATTTTGGTACTTAAATGTTTGAGAAGTGAGAAATGAATGGTTGGTCGCCATATAATTTAGCCATCTAACTAGTGAAACCTGCCTAAAACCATACGCTTTTAAATTGTGTAATTTAAAGGCTGCTTGACAACCCAAATGACCTTTTTCAATAATGATAGATATGAGGGCTCAGTTAAAAGATTGTACAGGTAAGCTTGGATTTTTAGTTTTAGCTACATTGGTCGTTTCCTTCTTTTTATCGTGTGCCCTGGGTAACTCCATCACAGGCAACCATATCCCCATGCTATGTATTTATCCTGATCCGAATCCAAATCTATCAGGAATGGCTGCCTTTGAAGACAGTTATGCTAAGGCAGCAGAACTTAATGCCAAGGTAGTAACATTCTATTATAAGTTGAGTGATCTCGATGACAATCTCAATAATGACGAATGCATTATCAAGTATCTTGCTCCTTTGGCTGAAACTTACAATTTAGATCTGGCGATCGAGATCGAAGGACCTGAACCACCAGGAGTACTAGATGATTTACCCGCCGATATTCTGGGACTTAATTTTAATTCCTCTGTTCTTAGAGACCGGTATGCTTCCCTGGTATCCAAGTTCCTTGATGCGGTGATTACCTATGACACCACCCAAAGGCTCAAGTATCTTTTTTTTGGTAATGAGGTTGACTCCTATTTTAATGAGCATCCGGATGAACTGGATAATTGGGACCTTTTACTTTCCCAACTGGTTGATTTAACAAGAACAAAATGCCCATATGTGTCATCCGGAACAGTGGTAACCTACCATGATGCATTGCAAAATGGGCGCTTGGACTGGGTAAAGAATCATTTTGGCCCGAGATCTGATATCATTGCAGTTACCTTTTATCCGGAGTGGATGCCAAACGGATACCAACAAGGAAAACTTGACCAGCAAATTGGCGACATCATATCCGCATATGGAGGGACATGGAAACTGGCTTTGATCGAAAGTGGAATTAGTGCGGATAATTTAAAAGGTGGCAGTGAAACCCAACAGGTGACATATGCGAGAGAAATAATAGATGCAATTATCAATCGTTCCAAAGATTTCGAGTTTACCAGCGTAATGTTTGCTGTCTTTCCGGTAAACTGGGGAACGCCACCATTTTCAGACTGGGTGGCAGGTGTCAGTGTGTATCGTAGTGATGGTACTGCTCGTCCGGTTCGCGACATAATTATTGGCAGTAAATAAATATCTAATTGCCAGGTCTTTCAGGATAACAATCAATAAAGCCCAACTATGGGAGCCTCATTTAAAAATACTCACATACGATATTGTTAAAACACTGTCTACAAGTTTGATAACAATTATTTGACCAAAATTGCGGATAGAAGGCCCTGCATCCAGTATGATGGACTTTCCAAAACAACATCAGGAGGAGAGAAAGCCCTCTAATGGCTACCATGCTTTTCTTGCCATGCTGCGAGTGATAGAAGAACTCCAACCAGCAGTAGAAAGGATTTACAAGGGGCGGGGCCATGTATCACTCATTGCCCATAATAAAGGTAGCAAAAACTCCCGCTATAAGATGGACCCGGCAATGAAACAACGATTTGGAATCCGATCAACCGTGGAAAGAGTCAAATCCCATCTTAAGGATTGGCTCTTTCCATCGAAGCTCATGGTTCGTGGTTATAAGAAGGTTGCACTTTCTTTTAATGCGATGGCCGAGAAATTGGAGAAGTTACTTAAAAATGAAAAGGAACTACTTGATCTTACAAGTCATGAGCTTCGTACCCCTCTTGTAATGATAAAGCTTGCATTGGAAATAAGGGATAAGAAACGGTTTCAAGAACTAATTCGTTTAAATTATTGAAAGATATCCTGATAATAAGGTAGATTTAATTTCAGTTCCTACTAGGAATCTGTCGGACTTTACAGTCTTACAATTACAAGCATGAGTACACGATTTGTGAATGTAGATAGAGACACGCCGATGATGCTTCCCCCGGATTTAAGGGATTGGGTAGCGAAAGATGAAATAGTGCATTTTATAATAGATGTAGTGGAACTGCTTAATTTGAATAAGTTTAAGACTTAACAGGAAAGGAGAGGGGAGCAGGCAGTATCCGCCTGAGATGATGCTTTCGCTTTTGATATACAATTATGTACATGGGGTATTTAGTTCTCGGAAGATAGAAGAGGCTACCTACCACAATATAGCTGTGAGGTATATCTGT